>Ga0181612_144439_pt1 | contig 18479 bp, 10 predicted proteins | sample HoacroProtozoa21_FD_119630 | JGI IMG/M metagenome (GOLD analysis project Ga0181612, IMG submission 119630) | Hoatzin crop microbial communities from Cojedes, Venezuel. Combined Assembly of Gp0051906, Gp0051904, Gp0051908
AAGCATTCAATTTTATTCTTAGTCAAACTTAAGGGAGTTGCTCTGGATTTCAATAGAAGAACCAAATTAATTTAATTTGGCCTAGCTTCCACTCCAAAGCCTCTATTTTCTTTTTTTATCAATGTATGTGATTGTTTTTTTATTCTATTAGTGTACACACAAAACCATTTCTCTTGTTCTTTTGATTTCTTCCTACCAGATGTATTTTCCCTATATTGTCCTTAATTCCAAATAGCATACAGGTTACTTTGATTTCCCTTTCAATATATTTTGTTTTCACACATACATCTGCTTTCATATAAACATATATTTATGTATTTGTATACATGCATACTTATCTGTATTTATGTAGTCAATACATAAATATACATTCATATATATTTGTATTCATTTGTACAGGTATTTAGACGATAACTCCAGGCTAGCTCATTTCTAACCAATTCTCCCATAAACTGGCACTGACTGTATATTATTCTTTGCTGTCCACTTTTTTAGTCTCCGTTGCCAATATACATTCTATGAAGTGAATGTACACTGAAAATGCATGGAGTCCTGACGTGTGACGCTGCTGCTATTTGCACTGTGCTGAATAGAAGGTTTGGTTCAAATTCTGCAGATGCCGGTGGATATCATTTCACGGAAAACAAGTGTTTGCGTCAGACAGGACATAAGTGTAATTCCTGGAACTCTTTCAATTGTTCCAAACAGGCACATTTTTACTGATCTCTTCAGACATCAGTGGGGTTTCTCTGGAGTGGGACTCCTATACTGTTTTAATGACCTGAGATTTGTTTCCTTCCTTGAAAATAAAGAAAGAACCAAAGTCATGTTCACACTCTTCATTCCTTAAAACCCTGGAAGAGTCAAATATAGTATGTTTGCACAAGAAAATGGCTGTTTCTGCCAAACTATATGGAAGCAATATCAATTCAGGTTGTACTGAAACTGGCTAAGTGAACTTGGCCAGCAGTTTTTGAACATCCATGTTATTGCATACAAAACTGACGGTGATTCACTGGCTGCTCCTGCTGCGTTCTCCACAGTATCTATAAATATACATAACATATGAAACACCTTTGTAAAGACTCTTCCAGCTTGAAGACCTTCTATCACCACATAAAAGCCTGCTGTTGATTCAGCTGCAACATGGGCTACCAACACATCTTCCAGGGCAACTACAGGACTTTCAAACTCTGCCACTCAAGTTTCCAGCAACACTGTGAACACAGTGCAGACCTTTAAACGTCCCTTTTAAAAACAGAAGGAAAAATGGGCCTTTCAATTAACCCCACATTAGTAGAAGAAAGATGATGGCATAATTTTAAATGCCTGTTCTCTCACGTGCAACGGCTGCACAGAACCATTTCCAGCTTCCCCGGTCACTAGTCTCTGAACAAATACAAACAAAAAACAGTAGCAGATCAGAGCTGAAGAAATTTATTCATTTCCCTTCCCCTGAAATATTTTACAGTCTTTCATTTATTTGTAAAATCTGTTCTAAAACACAAAGCCCCTTGAGATCTGGCATCTTGTTTTCAAGAGCCTCTGCAGGGAAAATAAGGTTGAGGGCGGCCTCGAGAACAAAAATACTAAAACGAAATGGAAGATGACATCTTCAGTTGTATAGATGTCTAGAAACAGATTTAACAAGATGCACTCATTTTCTCTTTAAGACCCCACAAAGGGTTTTCCATCATGCAGTGTTTGCTCCTGTATTCTCGCTGGTTTTCCCCCCGTTCTACCCTATGGTGCATTCTGCCCATTGATTTGTACCTCTGCCCCATCACAGACTGGTGTCTCTGCCGTGCTCGTAATCCAAGCCAATGAGCTGTGATTCTAAGCAATACCCAGGCAAGAGAGGTAGCCCCTCAGCTACCTGCAGAAAATACGCAAAGGGCGGGCACAGATCACCTCTTCTTGTCTAAGGGTTCCATGGGAAAAGGGGAGCAATGATTATGATCTTTTAATTAACGTTACATTTAATATAGCGTGAAACAAGTATGTTTGTTTTGGGGCTGACAAAACAGTCTCAAAACCGAACCTGAATTAATAGAATTGCAGACTTGGAGTTTGAGAGGTTACATTGTTCAAACTCCCTGCACGGGGGTTTGCCAGCACAAAGAAAAGGGCTTAGACACCAGTAACAAACGCTACCTCACTTTGTTTTGGAAAAGGTGGCTATGCTGTTCTTCTCTTTCTTTCTATGCTTATCCCCACACAGACAAATTCCACGAGGACCTTTGTTTGGGCTTCCTTTAATGTCAAGTGTCGTGCCACAGACAGCTCATCAGCAACATTTCACCAGTGTGATAATCTTTGCAGGATTTGGGTCTTTCACCATGCTTTGGCAAAAAACACTCTCCAGTTCAAAAAATGGAAACAGTTTTGGTCAGGTTAGAAAATAAAAAGCAAAAGTGTTCTGCAGTCTCATGGTTCAGACCTGTATCACCTCCCTGAGTGCACAGGGTCTTGCACACCTGTGGGGCGACAGAAAAAACCTACAACAGCCAAAAGTAATAACCCAAGATTTCAAAATAAAATGTGAAGGCAGATGTGAAAACAGACCATAAAGCCTGTGAACTATTACACTGAGTATGATCCTCCTCCAACTTACAACTCGTGTAGATCAGTTTTCCACTGATGTAGGACTGATACAGACCTGATGTAGTGTAGATTAAATCCCTATTGAAATCAATGGAGTTAGACAGGTATCAGACTTGAGGCAAAGGAGTGGTGAACTAATCTGATTATCTCAGAGTTATGAAAACATCATGTATTTGCAGAACTGACATACTTTGTGGTTTCTGCTTCTTGACCCTCCAAACGTTCCCTTATACCGAAAACACATTTGAAAACTTTAAAGATTTATTGCACAGGCCTCAGTTCAGGTAGGTAATTAATTGTGATGACTATTTACTTTGGAGCTGCTTTTGTGTGTGTTTGGAGGAAGAAGGAAGTTTGCCGCCAGGCAAGAGGGAATCTTTGTTTTGCTTCATTATAATTTGTAGCTATGTCACTGGCTGATGCACGAAGTTATAGGAATAGCTGCTGTTGCATTTTCTTTGTGAAAATGCACTGAGCATTTCATAGTGCTCAGCTTTTTGCTATTTTTTTTGTCTCCCAAGACTTTGGCATCTGTTGCTGTCAGATAATTTGTAGGACTGCCCACTTGACCCCTAGTTCATAGGTCATCAGAATCTATATGAAGGGGGTTATTCTCTGCTATTGTCGAGCAAGGGATTTGCATCCTAACTCCTATTAATGCTTGTAAATCTCTCATGCATCAATGACGAGAGGAGGCCTAAATTACAATCATATTTGCTTATGAATACTACCAGAGCCCTGACAAAATCCAAACAGGCATGGAAGTGGAATATTTGAAGAATATGAAGTTTCACGTGAAGTCTAACAGGAATCTGATCCTGCAAGCCTACAGGAGTGCAATTAGTGAGATACCTGGAAATATATTAATTCTTTTGAGAAAACAAAATGGTTAGGAGAGGTATTGCAACCTCGTGGCAACGAAGTCATACACTAGAGAAACAGTTGTCTGACTATATGTGCTAGCAGAGTGAATTGCATCAAGTATTAGACTTGCTGAAATCAGACAGACAGCTACTGAGAGGAACTCTTCATCACGGGCAGTTATGCGCTTCATGATTTAGCCTAGGAAAATGAACAAGGTGAAATCAAATCTGTTTCTAAATACTATAAACAGGCATGTTGCAGTCCAGTTTCTAAGATCTATGTTTTATAATATCCATCTTCAGTCCTGACTGCAGACATGTGAAGTAAAACAGGTATTTGTTTATGATTATCGGTGCGCAAACACCCATGACCATCCATGTCACCTTCCTATGGTTGAATCCTCCTTGCTCAGCTCGTGGTATCTGTCCAAATGCCTCTCCAACTTTCAGTTTCATTCGAGAGATTTACTTGCAGTAATGATGTCAGTGCTATTACGTGCCAGATTACTATAAGCATCATGTCAGCTGCCAGATCCCAAACTGTCTTCTTGAAATGTGGAGTAGTAGCGTGCTTGTTGCATGGAAATAAAGGAAGGAAACAAGTTTCTCCCTAAGTAGAAAAGGGTGCTGTTACGAATGTGCTTGACAGTCACAGTGGAAGGCCAGGTATATCCTACTCAACTATCTGAAAACAAATGCAATTTTACTCCTCTGCATATGTAAATTGGCAGATTTCACCTTGATTTACATGAAATCTGATGTACCTGTATATTAAAGTTATTAAAGGCTGTTGTTACAGGCACTTCTTCAAACGGGAACAAATCCTATGACAAATCCTCTGTACACTGCCTTTATTCAGTTACCATTGAATCAAAACTCACCTTGAATCCTTAGAGTCTGTATTGAGGAAGGAGTTCAAAGTTTGGATGACTAATTGATTGTGAGTGATTTAGTCACTCTAAATGCAGAAAAGTTCTCGGTAACCATAGAAAAAAATGATCTTAGCACAAAACAAACCAGAATTCAACCTCAAGTCTGTATCTTTGTATTAATTCGACATACAGTTGTACATATGTCTTCCTTTTTTTTAAATGTCAGAGTCAAAGACAGTACAATTAGTTAACCTGGAATTAAAACCAGCGTATACTTACTTATTCAGCTCTTTCCATGATAAAATTAAGATATCTAATGACTGAACAAATCAGAAGAGAACTCACAATTTTATCTCTGGCTTTATCTTGTCAGAATTATTTACTGCTTTTTTCATCCTGGAAGAGCGCACCTGCACATACTCTACATTTCCCTAGATGGAATATAAAGAACATACTCCTCAGGTTTCTAAACTGAGGTGCTAAGGGCCTGAACAAGCAGTCTTGACTCCTGCAAGCAGTCCCTTTGACTCACATGAGTTAGGGTTGCTGGATCAGTCTGTTATATATCACTGCATTCATTGCTACAAAGGTTACAAGTTCAAAAATGGAACAAATCAGAACAAGCGCTACTTCCTAGAAGTAGTAGTCTATTATTTAAAAAAATACTTCACAATGGCTTTCTCTTGTGCCTAAAAATGTTTTTTCTTGTAACTGAAAAAGCTGAAATATTATGTAAAGAATTGTTATTTATAATTACTATTTATTTATTAAGGATTTTATTGCCTTCTTAGACATTCACCAATATTTGCTGAGATTTGCTGAATTAAACTTGTCGCTTAATTTAGGATCTGTTTCAGTTTAGATATTCATTATCTGGATGTTTCAAAGAACAAAAGGGATGCCCCTGTCAATGTAGGTAGCTAAGACTGGACCCACTCTGGACGTCTTGTCTTATTCTTGATGCATGATGGATTGTGTTACCTGCATAGGCATGTATGGACATATACATAATATATTCCGTATCGTCTGATACATGATTAAACCTGTATAATCACAGAGAAACAAATAAGGAATACAAAGAAACACTTAAAAACAGTGTTGTGCAAGATGTGCACATGGGTTTAAGACTCTTTCCATTTTATGGCTACTATGCCCTGTCATTTAATCTCCAGGTTAAATATCAGACTAAATCACTCTTTTGCAGGAAATAATAGAAAAACAAAGAAATGTAACTTAAGCACAATTCAATTAGATGCAAGGGAATTGAGCACCTCAATTCTTAATGAAATTAATGATCTTTTATAATCACAAATGGCCAGACCTTAATTTTACTCGCTATTTAAAAGATGACACCTAGAGTAAAGTCATGTCCCATAAACCATTAAATGTCTCTGGGATTCAGAAAAGACTGTCCCTTCCTGGATTAGTAAGAGAGAGTCTTGACACACCTTTAGTGCTTCCAATACCAAGACAGCTCAATTATGACTACAAGATTTTGATTAAAAGGTAAGTGGAGCATCCCAAAGCCAAATGAGATCAAGCAAAGGGCATTCGTTAGCTTCGCTGGAATATGGCATCTGCCTAAAAGTCTTATCAACAGCCATTGTCATACATGATTGCTTTGGATTTCTACAATTTTGGTTATAGGTAAGTTCAAGATAACAGAGGAGTGACTTTTAGACTATGTTAATATTAGATAAATATTAAGAAAGTTTTTCCTACTATCTAAGCCAAACCTACACGCTTTCCCCATTACTTTGTGTTAACCACCTGAAGAACAGCTTATTTTACTCATTTTTTCCAGCTATCTTTTATGAATTTTATGGCTATTATCTAGCTCATTTAGAGGTTTATCAGAAAGAGTTTGAAATAATGTATTGCAATAGTCTGTTCTAGATGTCTTCAAAACAGAAATCTGTCCAGCAACAATCAAATGAGTTAGTATTGGCTTTCAAAAAAACACTCTTTGACTGATAAGGAAAAATAACCTTCCACTATCTGACTATAACCTGAGAAAGCTACTAAGATGTGAAAGTCCCCCCCAGAATTTTAGTTACTGAAGCTGGGAGGATAGGGATTCTTGTGCAATGTAGGATTGCACAAAAGGAAGCGGCCAAATATCCTGGGATTCTGGTTTGACCCAAATAGCTACAGACTGACTTGTTGCATTGACTTCCAAGATTGTATGAAAGATGTAAAATGAAAAAGTGGATGAAGCGATATTAGAAATAGCAATGTATCATATGCTGAACAATAGTAATATTCTGGCAATAGTTTTACCCTATTTTGCGAACCATGTAAGCTTACCAAACTGAGGAATAATCACTTTTTCTTCATATCCCTTCATTATACCTTTCTTACAAATAGTTCTTGACAGCAGAGTTGTTTCCCAAAACTTCTAGAGTAGAAATTGTATATATAGAGAGACTTTTGTTCTTTCCATGTGACCCTCACATTATAACCAGATGGTAAATTACTGCATTTTTCCTCTGAAAGGGCTGGGAAGATGTAGCCCATACTGACTTAATCTGAGGTTGATGAAGTGGTTTGTATGTGAGACAACAAGATTAGATTATTGCAGTATATTAGTTTAAAGTCTTTCTGACAGTGCCTTGTGTTACCTGGTATTAAACTATGAATCATCTCTGCATGCATACCACAGGCCAGATTCTCCCCTGGCATAAAATGATACAACTCCATTGATGTCCCCAGAGCTGCCCTTGCCAACACCAGCTGAGGATCTGGCCCTTATCACACAATACACTATTGAAATGTCAGTCTTTAGAGCAATTCACCAGTTTGATCTACCTCATCAGCCCTGGTTAGTCATGCCCTGGGGGTAGCTGTGATAATCTCCATTCAGTCTGTACTTCTGGAATGGAATTGTTTGGAAATAATGCTTTCAGCTGCACACCTTGCTTTTGGGAAGTTTGCCAAGAGGTTTCTTGCTCTGTTTTGAAATAAAGACTCACATCTCCACTGAGATTTTGGCTCTATTCCCTATTGCAAAATTTTCAGTAAGTTATTAGGTGTATCATTACCCCATTTCATTTCCTGGCTGTTCTGACTACCATCGTTGTGCCTGTACACTGAAACCACCAAGATCCTTTCCTCAGTCCTTCCCGTGAAAGCCTGATCCAAATCCCACAGAACTCCATTTGAAGTTTCCCAGAAAACTTTGTCAGATTCATAGGAGAAAATAATGGAAGACATCTAAAGTTTTTGATCAAGAAGTCTTCTATGCCATTGGTTGAGATGTTGAAGTGGAGCACATGGGAGCAACAGGGAGCTGAGGCTTTCATTCCCACAAAGTCTTCTACGCGTTTTTCTTCTATGTCTGTACCTGCAGGAAGATAATCTCTTGGGGAGGACCTAGATATGGACTTTTTCTTTTTTCTTTTGGAGCATACTACTTGCTGATCTTAATGAGCAACTGCCTTCACTGGAATCTTTCTACAGATTCCTCAGATCTGTACTTCTCAAATAGAGGGAAGACTTTGAAGATGTGAAATAACTGGGTCTTTGCAGTTCTTCTGTAATATCCCAGAGCAGGATACGATGCTGATTCATATTTCTGCATTCTCTGTGTTCAGTGTCATGAAGTGGTTCCTTATCAGGATCAAGAGCAAGAGGAAAGAAGAGCACACAATCAGTTTTCTTTGAATAATGCACACAGTTCCTGCTTTGGATTGAAGTAGTTGCCTAAAAAAATGAGATTTTTCTAGAAAGAAGGAAAAACTGAATGCACTGGGAGCATCTTCCATACAAATTTACACATTTTTGAAAGCTGATAAAGTCTTATTTTCCTGAACACAAAGAAATCAAACAGTGTGAGGTATTTCCTTAGCCCACACCTCCAACTGGCAAATAATCTCTCTCCTTCTATCTGGACTTCATGCTTGACTTCTGCTGTGTCTCTGTATGTTCTCTGCTTCCCTCTCCTTACCCTGTCAAGCCTTTGTATCTACACAATTCACTTTTCTGAGTGGCCAGGCACTTCCCTTTGCTTTTTGGGTGATGACATGTTTCTCGGGTTTGATTTGCAGACTGCTACAGTTTCATAAGTGACTGTAATTGCTTCTTTACAGCTATCTGAAATGAAGGACAGCTGTTACACCTCAGGCTTCAATAACATTTTGTCTAGCCAATAACAACTTCTTCATCACCTCAATGAGGCAGCTCTGGTCCTAAACACTCTGTTGGCTTGTTCTCTGGACACTGACATGTTCCTGAGCCTGCTGTTTTCCTCTTCTCCAGCTGCTCTGGTATTTCCTTCATCTCGTACAGACACAAAAGTGCTCAGGAACAATGTCAGTGAAATACACTTCAGAGCTTGCCTTTCCTTTGGGTCATAAAACGTGACTGTGCTTGGGATGGAGATTGCTTTGTTTCACTGCTTGGTTCCATAAAAGAGCTTTGCTGCTACCTATATTAACTATTTTAAGTATAGCACACTTCTTACTCTCAGAAACTTCCTGGAGGTTGTTTCAGTCTCTTTGCTCACTCAGCCTAACAGCTTGGATGCCTGCTGGGTCTTGAGCAAGAGGTTTCACCACCCTGTCCTGTGTTACACCCTGTGCTTTCTCTGAAGTTATTCTTAATGTTAACGGTCTTCAGTGGAGAATCCCTAAAGCAAACGTAGGCAAAATGAGCACCCATCAGAAATCATGTATGTTTGGTCCATCTTTTCATCTTTTCATATCTGTAAGACAGCCTGCCTGCGTATGCTGCCCTGTTAGGACCAGAAGCTCAGGCACAGAGGCTGGTTGAGCTTTTTGTCTAAAACTTTATAGGGAGCTGTTAGAGCAGACATCAGAGAAAGCGGAGATGAAGGGCAGAAGGATAAGAAATAGGGGCGATAGTGCTAAAATTCCAGCTCCACAAACTTTTTTTTATGGGGAACAGCACTAGTTCTTAAAAGAAAGCAATGGTGCTTTACTTACAAGTGTTTGAGAAAGTTAATCAGCCAGTCTTTGCCAAGTGTTTGGAAATACATAAGGTGAAGTGTGCTGTACAAGCATTCTCAGTGGGATGGCTGTAGAGGCTGAGACAGGAGAGAGTCAGGGAGATATTGCCATCATTGGTGTCTGTGTCCTTGAGGAAATCTGCACAGGTGCAGGAATACTTGTGGCATCCCTTTAGCTGTTTTACGGAGACCTGATGGGAGAAGTGATGGTGTGGTCTTCTGCACATGATACCTACTCATACACAAGCCTTTGCAGGGAGCTCGTGTACCCTGTGTGGCTGTACGCACAGCCTTTTGGTCTGGTGGGGGCACAGGAGTGGTGGTGCCTCCGGGAGCATAGGCAGAGACAGAGGTTTTTGTATGAGGACCCAGGCTGCACTGAAACTCATTGATTATTAGTGTCAATGTGGTGTGGCCACATTTCTTCAGAAATCTTTAATGCTGCTGTACGTCTTTGGCTTTGCAAGGCTTCCTAAAACCAACCCATATATGTGCCCAGAACTTGTAGCAAAATTCCACACTGAGAAATGCAACTGCCTGCCAGCAAATGCAGCTCTGCAAGTGTAGCAGGGAGAAGGATTCTTCAGGTCTCCTCCTGGTTTTGGAGGTTTTAGATTTTTGCTACCGTAGATTCAGCCCCGGTAAGTCACTTGGGAATCCTGCCTTTGTCCTGTCACGGTTTAAAGGACATGTCCTCATTGAGATGCAGACCAGATCACAACAGAGATTTTAGCAGATTTTTAAGTAAAGTATCAGAAACACAGCCCTGGGAAATGAGACACTTGGCACTAATAGATTTAATATTCCTCTTGTCACATAGTATGTTGCCTTACCAATCTTTCAGCTGCTCGTACAAAAAGCACTGTATGAAGTTACTGCTGAAGTCTCTTAAATGCATCATAGTGGAATACACAGGAGAGTTTTAAAACACTTCCTTCAGAACAGGAAATTAATTTTTTCCCCAAAATTTTGATCTAATGTTCATAGATAAAATGGCAGAATGCAGTGAATATACATATATACACACATTATAATGTGTATAGTATACTTATAGAAATATTTGTAGCAAAAAATTATTATTTAAAAATTCTGAATACTAAAATGAAAATTTAAACACTTTTTCTGGTGAAAACATACACAAATACAAGTGAAATTTTGTTATCTACGTGTATTCACCCTTGCTTGGAATGCTGTGAAAGCTTCAGACTATTTAAACAGTAATACTTTGGTCTCCTAGAAAGCCTAGCAGGCTTCCTTAGGTTTTTTTTCAAGCTCTTTGTAGAAATTAATTAAAGCTGTGAGAAACTCCATGTTCTTGGTACGCCTTACACCTGTTCAATGCCAGCTTACATGCCATGTCTAAGGTCAAACAGCAAATCAAAATCAGTAGTGGAATTGTGATATCAACACTTATGAGACACTCCTGGGCTGTTGGATATTATCTTCCACCAGACCACACCATTAGTTATAGAAAATAACTTTTGATTGCTCAGAGAATGATCCATCTACAGGAGCTGTTATTACCATCACTATAAGCCTGTGTGAACTTCAGCAAATGGTTTTAAGAACAGATAAACCCAGACAGAAGGAAAAAGCCCAAACTTGTGACAGTGCTGTTGACGGGCAATTTTGTTAAATCTGGTTTCACTTTATTTGGGTTATATATTCCATTTCATAAAAACCTTATCATAAAGTTCTAAATCTGTGAAGAATGACATTAAGCAATACTTTATTACCTCTGCCAGTCCATTAAAATAAATTTTATCTATCCCTTCCCCTATTATTTCAGGGAGTGCAAGTACTTTGATATATTTAGGCATCATTGCATTGGTGTCCAAGGTTTATTCTGTAATTGCTGTTGTGCAAATGAGACATTTCAGGAGCAATCAGCTTTTTTCTATATGGCCCATCACCACAGTCTATAAACAATGTATAGTCTGCACAATTTGTAACATATGAACTTTTCAACAATTTTATGGGCACCTTTTTGGTAAAGACAGATGTCAGACTGCACCCAGTTTATCCATACCCTGTAAGGTGTTCCCTGGCTTCCTAATTTATTAACAATGGTGGTTTGTTACAATGACAACTTGGAAAAACAGATTACTTAGAAGTTATGATGAAGTAATTCTGCTTCTTGGAGCCTCTGTAATGAATCACCATTTTCCCTCCCTCCCTTGACCTAATTTCCAAATCCTATACCTGTGCAAAATATTGTGATGAGAATTGTGTCTAATTATCTTCTAAATTTTTCTTTTAATTGCTAGAAGGATGCCCATTCTTGAATGAGGGAAGTATTCATGATGTAATAGTGTTACAGAGTCCTTGAAATCTAGATTAATTATTAGTTGTGTGGACTTCTGAGAGTTTTTGATGTATTCATTTGCATTCACAAAGATGGCTTTTTAATTAACAGGAGTTTTTGAACTTACACAAATCAGACTTTTGCGAATGTCCCTAGAAACGTGAAAAGTGTTAAAAGTGAGAAGAATCGAAGTTTTGCTAAAACGTTACCTCCTATTGCAAACACTGAATGCCCAAAAACATTTGAAACACCAGACCTCATGTCAACAGCTCTAGTGGATTTCTAATACAAAGTAGAATTATTAAAACTTGCATTTGTTAACTAGAAATGCTTTGCTTTCAAATACCATAGAAATGCTTCTGTAGCAAAGAGCAGCTTGAGAATATCTGATTTTCATTTGAGCTTCCATTACAGTGTATGTTTCTGCCTTTACCAGCAAGATTGTTTTTTCCTCTTTATAAATTGAAGCCTCTTTTCCAAGGACTCCAATTTTAAATGTTTCCTCATTGTAACTCTTCTGATCCTTTGTCACCACCTGAGACTTCTGGTTTTTCTTTGAGATCAAGAGAACAAACCAGAAGCTCTCAGTCTCCAGGTCTGTTTCACAGATTTATAAATGGTACCATATTTTCTGTATTATAGCCATTCACTTCTTAATGCAGCCTAACATCTAATTTACAATTTTGACTGCTGCTACTTATTGAATTCAAGCAGATGTCTTTACTGAGCTGTCCACTGTGATGCCCAAAACATTTCCCTCAGAAATTCACAAGAAATTCAGGTTCCAAAAGAGCGGATACATAGCTTAATTTGTACCTTCTAGAGTAAATGAATTTGTAAATAAGTGGAATTTCACCTGGCAGAATACTGTCTGATTTCCTCATTTTGTGATATCTACCTAGAGGCACTCATACACCTCCCTGCCAGGACTGCATAATTTCAGTTTTCATCACATGAACAACACCAGCCATTCTCCACAGCTATGGTCCCATTCCAGAACCATGCCATGGTGAGACTGGAACCTTTAAACCTCCACCATGGTCCTGTCTTCTCCACAGTTCCCAGTTACACACGAAACTGTAATCCAGACTTTTAGGTGTCTTTAATTGGATCTTGTGGTGAACTTCATCAGAATCTCTCTGAAGTTTGTATAAAAGAGATCCACCAGTCTTCCTGCATCTCCTGTTTAAGTCTTTGCAAAACCCTCAGCTAGAGTACAGTAAAGAAATTCATTTTTAGAAGTGATACCTCTATATTCTCCTAGGGGGATTAAAACACACTTATTTGTATTTATTTCCTCCTATGCTTTTCTTGAAGAGAAACTAGTCTGGGATGCCTAACGTTACCTTTCTAGCTTTTTTGGTATGTTTAAACTAGTCATTATAACTACCTATCTAGCAGAGTACCACATCCACTTAGAGTACATCTGCTTCATGTTTCATTTCCAGAGGACATCTGCACCATTTCTTGGGAGAATTAATGTTTGATCTTAATTTGCCCAAAGCCAACTAAGTAGTTGACTGGATCAAGGACATTTCCTGTTTGTATTGTTGTTCATGTACTCTGTTTTCAGGTATTTTGTCTCTGACGGTGTCTAAACTTCACAAAGTGCACAGGAACATGGCAATGTAGATATTAATCTTTCAGTCTGATGGCTAACGATCTCAAATGCTGCTCTGGTTCTCACCCTTCTTATTCATGTTTTCCTTTTTGAAAATGATCTTCTATTATGAAGAACTCAAATAATTTACTTCAGGATCTGGTTACTTGTTTTTCCAATTTTCTTGCCGTCCTCAGGGATGGCACTGTATATTCCCACCTTCCAGAATTCTTTCCTTCTTGGCCTCATCTGGGATAAGTTTAATTTTCAAATTACATTTTCTTTAGCTTGAATAGATTTTTGCAACTTGGATTTTGACTGTTTCTTCCTGGGTAGCTTCTCTGCTCTGTAATTTTACTTGGCAGTGAAATGTGAACACTATCCATGGTTCTGTCAGCATTTCTTTAAATATATTCTGAGTTCATTTCCTTTCCTAAATTTTCCCTGTAGTATATTTCTATGGAAATAAACATTTTAAATTTTTTTTTCTTTCTTTTTACATGCATACACATCTAGGTATAAACTGCATAAAAATCAAGTCATGTTTATTCATGCTATGATTACAGTGCTACTTAGGGTCTCACTTCATGAGCCAACTTTTGTCCCACAGCAGAGGTGCTGCTCTGAGAAGCAGCATTTCATGCCACCCAGTTTTTGTTTTTCCTGACCATCTTCTAAGGCAATGTTCAACCCCGCTAAGCTGGGACACCCAAAGGCATTCGTTCGTTACCAGCCTTTGTGCTGCCCACCTCCCAGTGACTCCCAATGACCTGCAGTGATGGAAGAGCTGCTATTGCAGTTTTGGCTGCCCTCTGTTTTGCTGCGAATTGGGAATTATACCTGTGAGGTTCCTATGTCATGGTCTGCATGAAGGGGACCTTGAGATGTCTTGAAGTTCTCTGTGAAAAATAAGAGGAAGGAAAACACATGCCTGAATATATAATAGCCGTGTAGTCAGGGCCCAGGAGATGAGACCAAGGGGTCAAGTTGCAATTGTGTCTGCTTTGGAGGAGCAGCTTGAACCTGCACTTCTGACAGCTGGTGAAAGCTGCAGTCAACAGACTCTCGTGGAGGCTGTAGTAGAGCTGTCCCTGCTGCTCTTCTTTTAGAATAAAAGTAAAGATCTAATAGTATAAAATGTGAGCAAGATAACGATCACTGGTGTCTTCACTAATTTCTCTCTCTCTCTCTCTCTCTCCCCACACACCCTTCCAGGTAAAAGCTTTATTCAAGTTAGCATTTTTTCCATGAATGATTTTGCTTTCTGCAAAACAGACTCAAGTGGAAATACCAGACAGTCTACAAATTCTCCTGAACATGCAATTCCATCCATCCATCTCCTTTTAACCTTCATTAGTACATATCTGCACTCAGCTTCAGAAGATATTTTGCTTCCCCACTGGACTGCAGACATCTACCCATCACTGCTTTTAAATACAGATTTTACTCATATGATTAGACTCACAGTTGGTGCGGAACCAAATTACTTGATCTAGCACTTTTGTTGTGTACAGGTTTCATCTGGTTTTGACATTTCCCCAAATCTTCGGTTTAAATAAATATTCCCAAAATATTCATGATCTTCCTTGAAGGCAGTCTGTTTTCATGTTGCTTAAAATGTAAACCATCCATGCAATGTAAATGCAAACCTCCAGGCAATTCATTTTCTAATTTGTTTTCTCCCGCATTGGAAACTCAAGAACGTGTACTTCATTTACATCTATTATTACTATATTATAGATATTGTTATTATTATTAACATTATTATTATTATTTACTCTGGGGGTGATATGTGCCCTCAGGCAGATACATTGTAAATTGAAACCAGATGTCCATCGAGTTGATGACATAGATTTCCAAGCACAGCTGAAATCTTTTCCTAAAATTCACAGTGCTGCAGACGAACTAACGTAAGTCTGTGTGACAAACCGGCAACAGAGCGTGGCAAGACAGAAATAATGTCACATGTCACCTTGTGATTACACAAAAAAACTTCTCACAGTTTTAGGTTTGCTTGTCAAACGCAGAGTGAAAATATAACAAACAAGAAGGGAAGGTAAGAGGCTACGGTAAGATTAGAAAATAGAAAAGGTACATTCGGAAGCCATTAACAAGCCAGCGCTACTAACTGAAGCTAGCTTTAAGATAGTCCCTCCAGGGAGGATACTTCAAAGATACTCAAATAAAAAAGGCAATTTATTGGCTAAGCGATCTTCTTAGAGGCCCCAAATTTCCTACCCAGCCCATTTGTTTTTCATTCCTCTTTAAAATTTAAAGTCACCTTTGCAATTGCTCAAGATCTTTAAGGAATTTTTTTTAGAAATTATACTAATTGGCCTATTTTTACTCCCCTTTCTTTGCCCTTAAAGACTGTGAATCTTGGTGCCTAAAAATAAGTCGAAGTGAGCTGAAGTCTGTGATCTCCAGATGGCTATCAGCAAGAGAGTTGTTTTACACCCTGTGCTTTGCGTGCAGTTACCTGTGCTCTCGTGCACCAGAAAGTTTAACCATTGCAGCGTAGTCAAGAACAGTAACACCAGAATGTAGGGCACAAACCAGCCCCTTGCTACGGCTATTGCCTACTGAGACCGAGAGGTCTGAATCCTCCCATTAGCCTCTGGTACTTTGATTTCGTTCTAATCTGCTGTGCGATATGAAATGTTGCAGCAATTTGAAGAAGAACTGAACGAATCCTCCTGCAAAGATCTCATTGTGAACCAGGGACTAATAACAGCATTTAACACCTAAAAGATATTATTATTATTATTATTATTTATATTCCATTAGAAATAAAAACTCTGAAAGTTCTGAATCTATAAAGATAGATCTAGAATAATGAAGAGAAAGATAGTATCTCAACAAGCTATTGCTACGTGCCTTTTTAAATGATATTTTAATTTTCTACAGAGTTTTCAAAAATCTTGTGACCAGTACTTTGCCATCGGAGGAATATGGCATTTTGTGCCACGTGAAGCTAAGGGGCTGTCACCGCGCCCCCTTTTGTGGGCATTCAGAGATACCCAAAGCGAGCCCGTGTGCTGCGTTAGCTGCCACGCACCCGGGCAGCACTCTGCCAAGCCAGCGTGCCCCATTCTGCTCCAACGGTACGCAGCCTGTGCTAGTGGGACTGAGTTGATTTTCTGCTTTCCCTCTGTTGTCTTGCGCATGGAGGAGAGGAAAAGCATGATCTCCAAGACATCCAGCTGGGAAGGACATGAGGAGATACACCCTGTAAAGAAATTAACTGTGTGCTTAATATTAAATATCTGAATGTCACTAAATTTGTATGTGCTAAGTGGCGACATTTTTATGGGACCATAGAGCAGGTTTAGAACCTGAAAGCTCTCCTCATAAATATGGACTTCTGTTCTTCATGGGATTGATCATTCGTTCGTATTTCTTAGAACAGAAAATGGAGAAACGTGTAATCGAACTGTTTAAAATTACTATTTAACACCAGAAGTCTGCCAAAACACACAACGGGGCTAAGCTTGTATCATGTGCACTGTTCCGAGTTGAGAATGCATACAAATGCCTGACAGATTTAGCTGTGAGTCAGGACATTAGGGTGTTACTGTACTTTTAATATCTGGAGCAGAGGCTGGCATTGGCAGCAAATAAAGCCTTCACCTGCCGCCCTTCACCTATATAATGCTGCTTTTATTCTCATCAGAGCCTTCTCACTGAGCAGGAAGGAATGGGTTATTAAAATATTCAACCAATATTTTCATTAGCTTGCTATCAAAAGGGGGATTTACACATGATAAGTTGAGATGCTTGTATGCCTATAGCAAAAGAGAGTTTATGGCTACCAAGTGTTAAATCCTTTGTAGATTAAGCCCAAATTATTTCCTAGATATCAAAGGTCCTTTCTTACTTTTCCCTGAAATGTCTGTTATCTCCTGTATTTATACACTCATGAATTGCTGGAGCCCTCCCTGGGTGCTGATTCCTGCCTGCATCGCAAGGGCAGAACAGGGCCAAGCACAGCCCCAGTCAGATGTCCACCATCGCTGCCGCACACGGGTGGGTGGATGCCTGAAAGTCGGAGGATTTAGCCCCACTTGACATCATTTAATCCAATTTCTACTGCCTATCTACTCTTGCAGGTGACTGAGGAGGACAGGGACAAAGCAGGATCAGGACCAACACAGTGTCTCCTAATATCAGTCTACAAGGGAGAATAAAAAATGACATTTCAAATGAAGAAGAAAAAGATCCCCCTTGTCTAGCTTGTGCTGAATGCTTTTCCCCTATGCTCTTCCTCATGTTTAATTTTTAGTCATTTGCACTCTGATAGAGATCAAAGACTTCTGTCAAAATACGGTTTGCACTGAAGTAGGTATTTTGCAAACATATAGGGAGACGTTTTTCTCCCTGGGTGTCTTACAGTTTAAAACTAGTCTGAAAATTATTTATGGTAGGAATGATTCCGACAGATTTCTGCCTCTCGATTGCTTGCATTTTTAATAGAATTATCCTAAATTAGTCTATTTTCCTTTTATGTGTCCACAAAATGCACTTTCTTATAATTCTTGAGTTGCAGAGTAATTTAGCAGCAACAAGCACACATACGAATGCTAATTCATAAACTGTTACAGAAATAATCAGTGAACAGGTTCAAAAGATCTGAGCTATTGTCGCATGATGAAATACTGTTCTGCTAGAAGACATTTTATGGGGCAGAGAAACATTCAGTAGCCTTTAATAATTTTATCTGAATGAAATAAAACAGTGAGTTTATTAGGAAAGTAGGCAAAATCTCCAAATCAGACATGTCCAAGAAAGAAGGAACAGCTTAGTCCTCAGATATATCTCTGTATTGTTTTATTTGCACGAAGGAAATATCAATTGCAGGTTGGCAGCAAGCAGTTGTAACCTCAGGAGAAGGGAGTCTCTCCTCCCCCAGTCAAAGAGAAATATCATCTGATGTCTTAGCACTTCAAGTCCCTCTGCTTTCTAAACAAGTTAAGATGCTTCCTGTCGTGGCTTTTTTTTTTTTTAATAAGGAAAAGGTAAATCCACTAGGTAAATTTCAAGCCCAAATCAACCTTGGCTTTCCAAGCTAAAAGAAGGATGCTTTTCTGTCAAGATAGCCATCTGTGTCACCGACAAAAGATTTCAGAGATGCTGCCTGTCCTTTTACCAAAACCAAACAAGCACAGGACCAAAAAGGCTCTGCTCTCTCTAAAAGATTTTTCTGTCCAGATTATTTTTCTGCTTGCAGCTAAGGTCATGCTCAAACCTGTTTCCCCTCAGCTTCTGAGAA
>Ga0181612_160603_pt1 | contig 18477 bp, 9 predicted proteins | sample HoacroProtozoa21_FD_119630 | JGI IMG/M metagenome (GOLD analysis project Ga0181612, IMG submission 119630) | Hoatzin crop microbial communities from Cojedes, Venezuel. Combined Assembly of Gp0051906, Gp0051904, Gp0051908
AGAACCAAAGATATTGCTTTAAGCACTGTGTTGGTGATGATTGGCATGCAAGTATGAATTTGGAGAGTAATGGATGCACATTATCCCAGATACTGTCACTTGAGTTTCTGATTACTGTAAGCAGAAGCTGTCTGGGAGACAAAAGGATTATAATGTCTGCTAATTAATATTATTCTGAAGTGAATAATTGGCCATCTCCAATGCTTTGGAAACATTCGTTTTCAATGTACTGCTCGCTTTCTTACATGGACAGTGAAATGACTTTAGTTTTCCAATCACTTTATGAGAAAGCATCCTCATATGTAAAAAAGGATTTCTCTCCTCACACTTTCAAGCATGTTACTCCTTTAGGCAACAGCTCCAAATCTCCTTGAGTGAGAAGACTTCCAAAGGTTTGCAGCCAGAGAACCGGCATGCCAGAAACCTTTTGTCACAGGAGGAGGCTGGTGTGTCAACAGATCACAGGTCTTTGCTCATCCCTGCCCCTGATCGGCTGACATGCAGACCCTTGTGATTAGACACAAGATGATTAATAAATTAGAGGATTCTATGTTCCTCTACACTTATGACAAGGCTGAAGCAGGAACAGCTGCTGTGTGAGTATAGAGAGCTGTAACCAGCTACTTGATGGCTGTCTCTTCTTCTTTTCCCAGCCAAAAGCATCTTGGCAGAGGAGAGACTCTCCTTCAATGTATACAGGGTAGCTGGTGGCAGAGAACTTCAAACAGCTGAAATACAATGCTGATCACAGTGGCCAGTGTAAATGGGCTTGTTAACTTTACTTGGACGTGATAAAAGGTCCATGACAGATGCTAAGAAATGCTTTAATTTCCATTCAGATGTGGTTTCCTTGCGTTTTAGACCATTTTTTGCTGAAAATGTTTCTTTTTATGAGGAATTTCTATCATATTATGGATTCATCTTGAACAAATGCTACAGGTTCCACGGCTTTGGAAAGAAGGTCTGTTGTGCTGGAAGATACTTCAAACAGTGGGAATATAAAACTATTCAGAAAATGTCCATGAAAAGAATGAGAAAACGAACATACCCAGACTCATGTGACCATTTTATCCCCTTCAGCCTTACTTTTTCATGTTGCACTTACCATAAATTTTCAAAACAAAACTAAAATCTTGCTCTTTAGCTTCCCACCCCCCCAATCTTATGTAAATATTTTTCTTGTAGTCCTGTCCACAAGTTTTGCATGGTGCATAAAATTGTCTTAGAAGCAATTATTTCTTACTGAAAAACAGGCAAAGACCAACGTAAAACATAATATGTGCAAAAATCATTAAATATTACCAGTGATTTTCCTTCTCCAAGAAAATAACATTATAACCGTTCAGGATGAAATAACAAAAGATTGCCTGGGCCAAGAAAAGAGATGTACAAATCACATTGTTTCGTTTGCTCTTATCCTGGTCCAGCTTCTTGTCATAGCTGCAAAAGATTCAATGAGCACATCATGCATCTCTTGCATTGATAAGCCTGAGAAACTCCAAATACAGAAGAAAGTTTGAATAAGCTTAATTCCATCTATCTTAAATATTTTGCTGTTGTTTTTTTTTTAAAGTTTACCTTTGAAAATGCAACAATTTTCAAAGAGATTGTTGCTAAGTACAAGGAGTTCATTACAAAATCCATGAGGTTCCACCAATCATGAATGTAGTCCTGTAGTCCACCATCCCACATCTGCTTAATTTCACCCCAGATAAAACCTGCAAATAGAACATAATTTATTAAGCATGGATACTATATAAAAAAGGCTGTGACTATTCTAGACACTTATCTCACAAAGGATTGATTCTGCTTACATTAATTATAAAGGGAAGGTGGATAAGTGCTCTAAATTACACATCTAGTTAGGTGAACATTAATGTTTCCGGCATTAATTTGTCAGGTAAAATAAAAAAAAAAAATCATCTGTTCATACAAGGGCAATTTCTTTGTCTTTCTTCAACCTATTTTTCCATCATAACCTAATAAATATAAAAAGGGTCTTAAAACCAGTCACCACTGCCAACTCTGTCCTTGGTACCTGCTGCAATATAATTCAGACTAGGAAATGTACGACTGCAGGAGTCAATCCAACACATTACCTTATTTCAGCTGAACTAAAGTCTCCCTTTCCTATAGGAAAGAGTAGTACCTCCAGCAGAATAGTTTTGGTTGATTCCTTCCTTTGGGACATGAAGGAATGGAAACTGTTTTCAGGTGTGCAGAGCACACATTGCATTGGACACAAAGTGATACAGAAATAGTCAATCCCAATGGGAAATTTTGCAAGTTTTTTGACGTGAACTTGATTTAACAGCTCCAGAGACAACTGTGTGGAGACTCTTTAATGGTATAAACAGTAAAACCTCTCTGAAGAAGATAGTCCACATTATTGTGTAATATGGTATGACAAAACAACACGGAACATTTAGATGCGTATTTCATATTATTATCTACCAAACTTTTTCTCTGACAACAATACCAACAGAGCTTTTAAGTTTCCACAGTTACTTATTTTCTTAAAGAAATTTCTTACTTCTGTGCTCATTAAAGTGACAAAATTCACCACAGAAGAGACCAGTCTCTCTTAACATAGACGTTGAGATACAGTTAATTCAACACGGCTTTTCTACATGTGCTTATTACATGTTCCTTTAGAAAATGTTGAACAGATTTTGTGCAGGAGCCTATAGAGTCCTGCATCACTCTAGTCTGGACTAAACCCACCATAAACCCAAACATTTTGTCTCAATGATCTTCTAGTTGACTGCATGGAAAACTTATGTCTTCTCTCAAACATGATCCTTAAGAAGTAATTCCTGGTCTATTCTTGTTTGTGCTAGGTAGATTTTTGAATTATTTGGAAGGAAGGAGGGGGATAGATGAGAGGAGTACAATTTCATTTTGTAGTGTTTTGGCTTGAGTCTTTCTGTCTCCCAATTGCTTCCAAAAGAAAAGGTTCCCTTCCTCACTAGCTTCTCCCCTCAAACCTCAGCCACATGTGCCTGTCTTGTTTCTGTGTGTCACCATCAGCAATCATGACCCTCAGGAGTATCCAAATCACCAGACTGGTCCAGCAACTTTTATCTTCATAGGGTTCATTTTCAGCCATGCCACCATCACTATTTCAGCATTCTGCAGTTGGGGGAACACATACTGAGAAAGGACCATGGTGGGAACAAGTAGACAGGAAAGTGGGATATGCTCATTTTAGTGTCTACAACAGCCTAGACTGCAACTCTACCTTTAGGTTATCAGACAAAACTAATGCACAAAATATAGCACTGTTATGAAGCTAACATTTATTTTCAAGCTGCAGTCAATAGTGACAAGTAACAGTGAGAAAACAGTTGAACATTATTGCATGGCAGGGGTCATTATACACTAACAGCATCCACTGCTACTCTTCAGTGCCCAAGTTCCATCACAAAGTGAACAGACTTTCACAGGGCTGCTAGGCACGCTCCTAAATGCCTGCCCATTTCAGCCTGTCAAATGACTTAACCACTTACTCTTCAAAGAGCTGGTCACTCCTGACACACAGCACGAACATGACAACAGCACATCTGGCTCCCCCTTCCCTCCACAGTCCCCTCCAACCTTCAACACACTGTCCGTGTGCTGGCAAATATCCTTGCTTGCTCTTCCACTACCTTTCAGGCATACCATGTTAAGCATCACCAGGTCATAAAAGAAGCTGTTTTTTGGGCTGCAATACACCCCTCACATTTCAGGCACTGCTCTGAATCACACCTGCTCCAACTGCAGAATGGCATATAAAAATAACCATTGTGCCACAGGAGCCTGAGGAGACCTGGTGCCAGGCTCATAGGAGACCTGGAGCCAAAGGCTGTGTAATACAGATACAGCCACTAAGACTCAGTGTTAGAGAACAGTTCCTTGGTCTTTTTTATTTAATAATACAGATGTAGCCCCAGGATCTTGACACTGGGCAAACTGCTGTGTCACAGAAAGCAGACAGTTGCATTGATAGAAAATCCCCAAATAAAAAGGCTTTACAGAAATCAATACACATTCATAGAATTAAACCCTTTTGTAATTCATCTCAGTTAAGCATTCCCTTTAAAATCCACTGTAAAAACAGACCATAAATAAGTTGGGATGATTAACAGGACGAATGCTTAGGTGAGAGGCTGTAGGTTCATTAATGTCTTCTGCCAAGATACTCCATGATTCACATGCAGCCAAAGACATGAACTGACAGACATGCAACAAGGCTGTTCTCTGTAAGACTATTGCTCAGCATCATATGCTTTGATAGCACTGCCTAAAATATAAGAGAATTACGTACAGACTGAAAAAGAAATGCTGACTAATGCTGCTGCATTTGATCTCTTTCGTGAGCGAATAGCCAGACTGTTCTTCCAAGCACTTCCTGGGCTTCGGACAATGAAATGTAAAGTTGACACTAACAGAGAAATACTGAACTATTATAGAATAGTGGAATAAAGTATATGGCTATTGTAAATTTGATCATTTTGAATTAGAAACACAATTAATTTAAACTACCAGTAATGCTGAAGTAATTTTGGTAGCTGAAAGTTCTAAATATACTTTGACATCATAATGGTGGTGGTTCTAAATTTTTTCTTGGTTCAAGACAACTTTTATGTTCATCCTGATGCAGTGCTTGTTCTTTTGAAGCAAATGATTATGGAAAATTGGAAATCCTGCATTTTTGTTGGTTGTACTAGAGATATGACAGTTTAGTCTTTCTTGACAGCCAAAGTAGCTATGTGCAAACTCCATATATAAATACAGTTACTGAGATCTTATGGGACTTCAGAGAACTTGAAGCTAGGCTGACTGACAGATGCTATGTTTGTGACAGACACACAATCCATGCATACACAGTAGACCTTCCCAGACATGTCTTTTCAAGGCAAATCTTTGAAGTTATAAAATCCTAAGGTTGACTGATTGCCAAAATCCACAACTCCAGAGCAATTTCATCATGAACACTAAGATCAGAGTCTGGAGGTATCAGGTCTCTACAGCTAGATATCCTGAGGGGTGTTCAATTAGAGCAATGAATGCTGGAAGCACTGGGATCTCTGGAGTTCTCTAAGTCCTCCCAAATGTGCCTGAAGGCTTATCCTAGCAAAGCACACACTGAAATCACGTGCCCCTTCTGCAAAGCCAAAGACTTCTCTAAGGCCTGGTTAGCTCACACGATAAGAGTTATTCTAAGCCAAAAACCTCAGGGGTTCCAAGTTGTGCTGTTTAGGATTAGTTTATGGTCACATAGCCAGAGGTCTCGAAAACTTCTAGATCATAACCGTATTTTTTTGCAAGAAGGAAGTGTTGAGGAGAAGTCAGTCAACTCTTCTCTTCACAGGGTCTGATACAATATGCCGATTTTGATCTGTTACATTAATTGGGAGAATCAGGAAAAGGCTAAGAAAATTTATGTATTAAAAAAAAAAAAAGACATCCAGAGATCGGGTCAGAATTATCTCTGTGGCATTGTACACTTTCCTTTTCTGTTTAGAAGACTGGACACAACCTGACTTTATTACCCAAGGAATCTTCTGGGCAATTCCAAAATACAACCTGACATGATAGGAGAAGACATGCAGTGACAATACCGTCTAATGGGTGCATTGTTACAGGTAGGAAAGAGATCTAGAGTCCAGGCATTATCTGCTTATTAATGTGCCAAAGCAGCAATGTTATCTCATGGTGACAGAATTCATGTCAGAGCTATATGTTCAGCAGCAAGAAAGATGACATCTCAATAAAGCAGAGGGGACATCACCAGCCTGTATAGTGGTACTAGGGAAAAACTGCTAAGAGGAACCAGCCAAATACAAGGGGTAGGTCTAAAAGCAAGAGCCTTTAGAAAGTCAGGCTGGGGATAAGTTCATTGCCCAAAGCTCTCTTCACCTCCCTGGGAGGAAAAAAGCATCTCCCAGGCAATAATCCTACCATCTGCAGGTGGCTCAATCTTCCCATTGACTGAAAAGGGAGTCATGGAGGATTAGGCTGAACTAAAACAGATGTCTAACTTCCAGGTGCCTGAATTTAGCTGAAATAATTCCACCCAGAGCAGATTTCACTGCTTTAGCTTGATAAAATTTGCTATATTCTGTTTGTCTCTTTGCTCTGACTGTGTCCTTCCTATCTCTTCACACCAGCTAGATTTCACATCTGCCTCTTACACCCTCACCTATCTATTCTCTGTCAATATGCTTTTATCATTTATTACCACTTGCAAGGAAGTTATCAACATTATTCTGCTCTTCCACCTCATTAATCAAGGACTTAAATTGGAAAGTTGAAGGTGAGAGTTTCAAGCATTTCTTGCATTGTTTATAACTAGATACTGGAGCAGTAAAAGAGAAATAACTGCATGGATATTTTGAAACAGAATGAGATAATAGAAACAAATCTCATTAAACACCCCATGGTTTTAATGGGATTAAACAGACATAAATTCAGTGCAAGAATCACATAGACCACATGATGCACTCCGAATGACAGACACCATGGAGAGGTTTTGCATAGCACTGTGAAGTATTATACATGCAGGCTGATCAATGCAACCATTTGACTGAAGTCCAGTTTGCCTGATGCAAGAAAGGAACTAAAATAGATCACATAAAATAAATTTGGAGAAAAAATCGGAAACTGTGTGATAAATATATTTTCTTTTTGCAGTAAACATTTCTGAACATTGATGAAAAAAGGTTTTTCTTCTAAAATCAGCCCTATATACTGTAAAAATAAATTTTATCCATGCCAACAAAATGGATAAAAATTAAAATGCTTCTTACTGAAGGACAAAAGGTGCTGAAATAAAATAAGAACTTTCTTAGGAAAATACCACCTTTCATTGTAATTACCTCATAAGACTTTTAAAAATTCTGGAGTAATGGATAACCCATACTACATCTGATAAATCTGTAGATTTTTGTGTATGTAGATACATCAATACATATACACTGATAAGACTAGGGGTGTTTTTTAATACATGTATCTATAGACTTAGATTTTGAACCTATATTTCCAGTCTTGAAATCTTTGGACGTTAGACACAGAAATGCCTTTTAAAAAATGTGGACCTACTTTTCTGTTCATAAAGTAAGACTCACTTTGCTCACTCACACCTTGCAACTTAAAGCAGGGCATCAGCTCAATACTCTTATGAATGTTCCCTGTCCCTTTCAATAAACTTTTGGGTTAAACTCAATATGTTTTTGTGCAGGCTGGCCTATAACTTTCAGATGGTAAAAATTCCGGATCTATGCTGATTGATCTCATTATCAATTTGCAGCTACCTAGACCTGTGATTTTACTCCTATGGAACATATCTCTCATTCCCATGCAAAAGAAATAATCAACAAAAGAATAACTCCCCTACAAAATCCATTCAAAGATGTATTAAATTCTAAGACAAAAAATCCTGAATACACCTTGTCTAAATTCCTTTCTGTACTGAGTCTTGAGCAACTACAAAAATCAAATACATTTTCCAACAACTGTAAACAGCCACAAAAATGTTATGCCATCTCTACAACACTGACTTTTGTTGTTCATAAATATAATTATGGTTAAAATCTCACTGTAAATAATAACATAAAGATTTGTGAAAGAAAGATACAAAAGGCAGTATCCAGAACTATTTTTTTTTTAAAAAAAGATTTGTGGATCCCTAGCTAATTTTGTCCTTACCTTTCCCACAAAAGGTTGGTTGCTCTGTGCTATTTTTGTTCCTTACCATTAAGTGATGGGAAGCAAAAGGTTCCTCAGGGTCAATCTCTGCATGCCAAATTCAACAACAACCTTTTAGTATGTTTCATGGAAAACATATTTTCACTGCACTGTGAAAACATTTAACTGACAAACTCGACTTTGCTCTAGTATGCAATCTAGAGTTTTTCACAGATACAGGAAGAAGTGAGACAAGCTGCTAATGATCTAACTCTCTCTGAAGCAAAGGAAAGTAATTCCAGGGAAATCCAATTAGCATTGATAAGGCTTGAAATATCTCTTCTGTTTCACACCTGGGCTGATGAACTGGTCTCTGCTGAAGGTATATGAAGGTAACAAGAGGAATAGAGAGGCATCCTGGCATAATGCAGGTGCTCCCAATCTCTGAGGCACATTTTGTTGACAGAATACAACTATTTTGAAGGAACAGGCACAACATCAAAAGCACACCTTCTGCTTTCCCCTGGGGACAGAGAAACGGGTGTTTGGGAGAGGAACAAGTGCACAGTGTCTGGGTCCTGTGTCAGGACAGGCAAGGAGATGGGAATGACATGACCATTTATGTCCCAGCTCTCTTTCCAGGAGATATACTCGAGCAAGCCGAGTCTGGGAATTGCTGGTTTAAATTGTCTGTGCACACAGCTCAACACTGAGAATACTAAATATCTAACCTCAATTCATTCTTTGTCTTCACTTTCTTATCTGTACAACTGAATTTAATTCCTTCTCCCACAGATGCAGTGAAGATGAGTTTAGTAATGCCTCTAGAGTGCAGTGAAAAAGTAATGAACAATACAAGGATTATGGAGTATTCGAGCTTTTTTGATGAACTATACCAGAGCTGAGAGCACTCAGTGTTTATTATGTACCAGCAGTGTGTTTACTCTTGTGTTCGAGGAAAAGTATAATTTCTAAGAAACAGTGATCAGCTGCAAATGAAATTGGTCTAGGCATGGCATTATGAAATATGGTGTTTTCTATATGTATATCTGTATTTCACCCACTATGCAATGGCAGATGCAAACGGTTTGGACAATCAGCACTGAACAGCCCCTCAAATATTTATGGCTTTGTTTCACCACCAAGTCCAACAGCATCAGATTGTTCAGTTGCTTGAGTATTTATGCAGTAAGGCATCCATATAAGTGGGATAGCCGTTCCCCTAACCCAGTATCTTTAGAAGGGACAGCAGTCAGTATCTTTAGACCACGCACTTTCTTTCATAACTTCAACAGCAAGAAGTCTGATTTTCACAGTACTCCTATAAATGCCAAAAGAAAATGTATGTAATTAGCATTTAAATTTTATTAAGTAGTCCTTTGAATTTCCTTTGCAAAATGTTCTGAAATGCAAATGAATTGTAGTTCATTATCATAGGGGAAGATTCAAGGAGATTTAACTTACTACATCTATCTTAACATTATTGGCCCCTCTTCTCCTGTTTTTCTGCCTCTGTAGGTTTTGGTAAAGAACTGGACTATAAGCCAAGAAAAAATGTTTAATGTCTTGCAGTGCATGCAAAAATAAATTGTAACCCTGGATTGACTGTTATGTTCAATATGAGTTTACTAGTGGGGTTAATAAAGTCCAAATCACTCAAAGATGCTCATCCAAAACATTTCAGGTTCATGTACCTAATCCTTCCACACCAGTGGACTGTAGATGGTGACAGTGTAGTTGTCATGATCTAGAGAAACACGAAAGCTACTGTATTTTTGTAATGTATTATGTGCTTAAACAGAAGTGTCTAGCACCATTTTAGATGCCCTAAAGATCCAAGCTGACCACCCCATTCATTGCCAAAAAAGGTACACGTTTCCTGTAGGGTATTTATCATAGGTACAACCTCTCTGCGAGTTCAGACTTCAAAAATGGGACCAGGTCCCTTTTTGTAGGTACCTGAGTTGCTTTCTTTATGTTTACTTTGATTTAATCTCCTAATTCACAACAACCCTAAGTGGCTGAGTTTGGAGTAAGGGACTATGGATAGGTGCCTAAATATGGAGATACAGTACAGAAATTCTGCACATTTCTGGTTTTGAACTCTTCTCTACAATAGTGTTGTGAACAGAAATTTAGCCAGTCGCAAGTATTGGTCCATGCTCTCAGGTACTTTTGCACAGCAGTCTATAAATCTCTTCAAAGAAGAAGTATATCCTTATTTACGGCTTGTAAATCTCTGTTCAGCTCAACAAGTTTACATGACAAGTGGAGCATGCATAATTTTGCTCATTATCCTCTAATCTCCATGGCTTCATTGAAATTGTTTGTAGCATGTATTTGTCAAAATTATTTTAATAGAGAAAATAGTTTCTTGCTTTCACAAAATATTGTGGGAAGGTAAGGCTTACATTCTATCTATTATCATAGACAGCCTTAATTTATAAAGCAATATGTAGTCAATATGTACAGTACTGTAATCTAATATTCATTAAAGTATTGTATCTCCAAACATTTGCATGTTCCTTATCTTTGCCAGCACTTACTACATTCTCTCAGTGTTGCTAGAATAATATAACAAAGATATTCTTATCAGGTAGTTAATAGTAAGAAATACAGCTTTCAAGCATGCTCAAGGCTTGGATCCACAAAGGGATACAAGACCTGCAGACAGAATAAATGAATGTATAGCTGTCTACGAAACACGGAAAGGCTTTTATGGCATTGCTCAAAAGCTCACAGAGGCCAGCTAGGCATCACATGTGCAGCTTTAGGCAAGGCCAGAAGTGGGCATTTAGGGATGTAGGAAATTGCTCATCCTGTTCTCTCCTATGAACAAGCATGTAAGGATTTGAACATCTCAATACTGAGGATATAAACTTTTTATTTGGGAGACCAATCTCATGAAGGGGTTTAGTCTCTGAAATATGCCATGATTCAATGTCTAAGTTAAGTACACAGTACTGAAAGTAAAATTCACCATGCAAAAGACCTGAAGTCCCCATAAATTGCATTTTATGCTCACTTTGAGTTTCAAGCGCATAGCTGAGGTCCACAGCCTACTGAGTGCTAAGAAAGCCTGGACAAGCGGAACACCAGGAAATGGAAAGAGGAATGAGTCTGAGACACTGTGTCTCACCAGTATTTAGAAGCCTCTCTTAGGGCTTCAGCTAGATGTCTGTGTGAGACTGAGTTTGAGCTTCCCAAACATCTTCCTTTCCTGAAATGCTTAAATTATATGCCCCAAGAGCAGTGTGAATTTTTGGCACTGCAGCTTTATGGCTAAAATTCTTGCACATGGAACAGGAAACCTGCCTTTTCTCAGCCTGAGGGAAGACTGAACCTCTGTCCCAGTAAGGTACTAGGGCAGGAATAATGATGTGGAGGTAAAACATTAAGCACTCCTGTTAGAAATGGGAGAAAGGGAAACTTAACGAGAGAGAATTAAAGAAGGCAAAAAATCCAACAGGTGTCTTTAGCCTCCTTACTAAGGACCCCTAACAGGAAGCAAAGGCATCAAAGCTAGGCTTTGCACACACAATGCAGGCCTTTTCTGTTTTCTTTACCCTCAAAGAATACGACTGTAATGTTAAAATGTGGAATATTTGACTGCTAGAGAAGCAAGCACGTGGCACTCAATTGAAAACATGACTGAAGTCCGAAGAGTATCTCAGAACCCTGCCAAACCCATTTCCATCAGCAAAATATTGTGATTGCAGGAAAACTTCTGATTGTACTGAATACTTATCTATATATGATCATTTTATATTATCTTGTAAAAGCAGAGTCCTTGTTTGCAGCTTTAAGGGATTGCTTGTGGGAGGGAAGATTTCCATAGCTAATAAAAGTGTATGTAAAATGAACATTCAGACAGTCAACATTAAGGAAGAGAACTCCCTTTATTTTTTGTACTCTATTTAAACACTGCAAAAGGCCATTAAAGATAGGCAGAGCACTGTTACATCTAGGCTAAATTGCGGCTGATCCTCCTGAATGCTTAGGGAAAGTATTTGAAGGCAGGATAAAGTAAAAGCTTCTAGGTCTGCTAAATGCAGGGGTATCTTTGTCCAGAGATCACGTCTCTGCCACTGTGACTAGAAGTCACTGATTATACCATGGATGGGATTCAGGAAACAAAGCACTGTCTGTAGCTCCATTTTAGATGGAAGACACATTTACAAAGGCTTTTAAAATTTAGGATAGAATTTTACTAGAATAGCAAAAAATACATATGGCTACCTATATTTAACTGGAGGTCATGGCATCATTGGAAGTGTTTTGCCCAAGAAAATGTCTCTTGACTTTTTTTATCATAATCAAAACAAGACATTTTTCTTCGGCCTCAGTGCTGGAAATGGCAACACCATCCTAGATTAAATCTTAAACACACAAAGAATAAAATAAAATCATCTAAATAGAAAATGTTAATTTTCAATGTTTAAAATCTGGTAAACATACACGTCACTGAATAAAATGTCCTGTTACAGCACAAGTCAGGCAGTCTTGACAAGAAGTGGCTCTCCTGATGTTCAAATAAATAATTGCATTAGTGGCCCAGTTTTGGGATCCCCAACGAAAAAGAGACATTAACTGACTAAAGTGAACCTGGTGAAAGGCCACCAAAGTGACTGGGGCGTGGACCACGTAATGTACAAGAAAAGGCTGAGGGAGCTGGGTTTGTTCAGCCTAGAGAAGAAGACACTAATGGAGGGATATTTACTGCTGTCATCTACTAATGAAATCGCTGCTTATGAATAACTGGAGCCAGATTTGTCCTAGAAGCACACATTGGAAGGACAAGAGGCAATGGTTGCACCTTGAGGCATAGGATATTCCAGCTGATACCAGGAAAAAAGCTCACCAGTGGCTAGGCACAGGCTGAAGTTGCTGAGAGACGCAGTGGAATATTTGTCCCTGGAGAAATTCAAGATATGACTAGAAAAGGACCTAAGCAATCTGATCTATCTTTGTAGTTAGCCTCTGTTGAGCAGTAGTTTGGACTTATTGGCATTGAGAGGTCGTTATGTGCATTATCCTACTTTCTGACTGAAGTTGTTTTCCAGCTTTGTCTGGGATTATTTTCCTGTTCTGCACTTCATTTGTCATTACTGGTTATGTATTGTTTCATTGTGTTGTCCATATTATCCTTTGTATCTGCTCCCTGGAACACGTCAATTTGTACTACCTGTTTAATTTTTTACACAACACTTTCTTGACGAAATTTAGATGACAATGCACAGTGTACTTGCCACCTCTATGATCACTTCATCTGAAGCATCTCACTGTGCCATTGGTTTGGATGCACATTGTGCCACGTACTGACAAGACTGTACACTCCCACATATCCCACCAGCAGTTTGCTGACCACAAATGTCTGCAGTTTGCACAGCTCCCAAACATCTATGTTCTCTATAGATTCAAATACTCCAATAGTACAAACCATTCTGACAGAAAGGATGGGGAACACATTGTTAAAGAGATTCAGTAAGGCTGCATTCATGCTCCAGCCACTATTCTGAACAGTATAATTATGATGAATGTTCAAAGATGCCCATAAAAGAGCAAAAAACTCATCAAAACAAATTTGCCTAAAAAATGCTCTTTTTACTGTAGCCACCCCAAACAACTGGCAGGGAGCTTTTTAACCACGTCTACTAAGCACCAAGTTTGTCTGGTTGTTGGCTTTCTCCTCTAAATTTTGTAGCATTCCCTGGTGAACCAAATGCCCACTGTGGCGACATTTAGCATGGTCACCGTTAGGTTTGAAGCTAGGGTTTAGAGCAGAACAGGTATGGCAAGTCTACAAGGATCAACATGATCCTTATGTGAGCTGCAGTCAAGGCACACAGAGGGTGAAGCCGGGTCTTATTTGATTTCCCCTTTGCATCACTGTTATCACAGAATCATAGAACAGTTCAGGTTGGAAGGGACCTTTAAAGGTCATCTATTCATATCCCTCATGCTCATCGTGCTCAGAGACCACTCAGCAAATGGATGGGGAATTTGATGATGGAAAATACTGTTCTTCCTCACTTTTTTTCACAAGATGGGGTTCTTGTTTTTAGTGTCCTTTTTTCAGTAGTGATGGATTCTCAAGTACAGGAAACAGGCCTATGTTTCTGTAGTGTGAAGCATTTGGCATGCTTGGGAGATCTGAATCAACAGCTAAGAAGAAGAGTAAAAGCAAATTTCTTTACCAGCAAAAGCTCGTTTCTTATTTGTTTAAATGCAAGGACAGCAGATTCTGACTCTTCTTACTGAGAGATTTTTCCACAACTGCTTCTTAAAGTTATAACATTAGCCTTGTTATACTGACTTATTGTTCCATGGGTAATCACCACATACTGTAACACCACTTGTGTAACCATTTGATCATGTAAAAGACAAAATTAATGTGGAAGTTTCCTTAAGAGACCTTTTAAATGTAAAATCAATAGTCTCCATGGAAATGTATCCCAATACAGGTTATTCCTCTGAGCCTCCTACTCTAGTGACACTTTTAATATGTGCTATTTATGCACATTCAGCCTTCTATTACATAGTAGTAGGCAAATGCTAATTACTGTTTGATCGTTGGAGAGCTTAGACCGTTATGGACAATCTTAAAACTTCTTAAATTCTGTGAAATATACGTATGCTGAAATTCATGTCGATTCCCATGCCTGGGAAGTAGAGCTCGTCTTCCTCTCTTCATTTTAAGGGAGGTAGCTATTAAAATGTAAATTACATGCAAAGCTATTTGAATGAAGAGAAAGACCAATAAAGAAATTTGTTGTTTAAAATGTTAATAGTTTTGACACACTGTAGCTGCTCCGGGATAACCTTTGCTTTGGGAAAAAGGTTTATTTGGTCATGTTTCCCATTTCAGAGAAAAACTATAACCCTGGAGCCACACTAGTTTTGTCCCAGACTTCATCATTTTACTGTACATACAGAAAACGCAAAGATATATTTAGGTACCTCAGGTTTAGGCTCCCTTGCGTAACTCAAGAGTGCCTCATTTCATCTTTTTAAGGATACTGCATAACTGTATGGTTTGAAGAGATGAGAAGGCGGACTAAATTGTGGCCTGCAAAGTAACCTTAGCTTATTGATAAGGACTTAATAAAACTATTGAGTTTATTAAAAGATGACTAGACCACAGTCTGTATGTATGTGAATATAAAAACAGCAGGTTTTTGCTAAGATTCATTACTTTAAAAAAAACAAACAAAAAAAAGCTGAAATAGACACATTCATCACACGCTGTGAGCTGAAGTGTCTCGTGGAGATGTGCGTCTGTCTCCTTCAATGACAGAGGGAATTTAGGTACCTAATGAACTGACTGAGATTATGATGGATGAATCTGGGGCCTTATTATTTGGGTGGGCTAAGGCAATGCAGCAACCAAAGTCTGAAAGTTGAACCCAGCAAATGTGAAACTGGAACTGCAGGAAACCACCAGTCAGGAACCACTACAGATCAGTGTGTAAAATATATCGGTTTAGATGCAAGAGATTTTGGACGGCACAGTTTCTCTGAACATGACAGTCTAGATTAACCACAAGCTATTTGACCACATGGTATCTGACTATTGATCTTTATTCATGTTCATGAATATTTGTTTATACCAGGAGTTCCCTTGACTTGACCCGTACTGCTTGCAGAGGAAGGGCTTATTCAGCACAGGCAGTACTGGCATAATCTGATCATATGAGTCTATACTGCAAATATTAGTGCTGCTTTTAGAAATGATAGTCATCTTGATAGTCATAATTCTCAGAGTTAATGGCTTCTACAAACAAGTGCTTTGGGATGCCGAGTTACTTAAAGCGTTTCCTAAGTAAACAACCATGTCAGAGGTTGAAGGCAACAGAGGTTCTTCCTCTTCCCACTGCACTTTTTCTGGGGAGGAGTTAGTCACCAAAATTTTAGAACTTCCTTTAGCTGAAACTAGCCTTTGCCCTTCTCAAATTCTGCCTTTTTCTCTGGGCTCTAATTTCTTTCTTTAAAAAGACAGGTTAACGATAAAACCCACTCTGGCATATCAAGGTCTATGTGTCAGCTATGCATTTGTTGTTATCATCCTTCAGCCTCCAGATACTATAAAAGTTGGATAGATACTGGCCACCTGCTATTTTGGAAGGCTGGACAGAAAAGCTACTAATACCTCCTCTGGCCATGGGACTGCACAGAACAGACCCCTGCTCCTCCTCAGCATTGTAGCATTTATTTCTACGGAAGTAATGTATCAAACTAATTATTTTTATACTGGTTTCTTACTTCTTGATGGTACAAAACTGGGAAAATCTACTGGAGGAAATTTTTAAAAATATTTAAATGTGAATCTCGCCCACCAAAGTTAGTCTGACTTGTCTGTAGGAAACGTCATTCTAAGCAGCCTGCCAGACTGATTAATTCCTTTGCAATAATACTAGATATTGGCTTTTTTAATGTTAGTAGCAATATTTACCCAGTGAAGGACAACACACCTTACACTGAAGGCTGGTGGTGAGGACTGTTTTATGCTGCGCTATCATGGGAGAAATCTCAGAAAGCAGTTCATCTGTGAGAGGCAGGTCTTCTGAGAGGTTCCCAACAAGTAAGTGTACACAGGGTTTTCAGTCATGCGTGCTTGTTTGCTTAAGCAAAAGACAGATATAGCCCTGTCTCCTGCTTCCCACAGTTCTCTACCGAGGAACACACACAGGAAAAGCCACTGACTCATTCTTCTCCAGAATATCAGGGACTGCCAATTAGTCTATTATAAATTCAACACTGCATTGTAAATTATACATGATCAATGATGCCAAAAGCTTTGTCAGTTTGGTTGCTCTAAAAAAAGCTGTGTTTTTGGGAAAAGTTGCAAAAGTGAAGAGAAACAGCATCTTAATAGGAAGCTCTGAGAGAGAGAATAGTATCAAAACCCGACCAAACCATTTCAGAAAAGTTTGTGCGTGAACTTGTCTATATGATGACAATTTAAATTATGATATCAAACTTAAATTCTTGCAGTGAAGGCTCCTAAGTCCTTCCTTATACAATTTCATTTCAGTCAGGACCAAGTATATTTGGCCTGACCTGGCCCAGCTTATGTTGACTCCTAAAATAAGGCACAGGGAAGAGACCATGGCACACCACGAGACATACCATCTAGCAGCCTGTTTTGATAGGTCAATAATTCACAACAGAACTCTCTACTGTATCTTCCTGCCTCAGTAATGCTTAACAAAACCACAGGGGTCAAAACACTTTTCACTGTATTTTCTTTAGTAATACATTTACCCAGGACCCACGGTAATATCATCCACTCGACGATGGTTGGTGGTGGTCCCTGCATGCTCAAGTCTGACCTGTCAATGTGCTGAGAAGCAAGCAACAGCAGGAACAGAAAAGTCAAGTAGGATGCAGTATGGCAGATAAATTTGATAAATGGCTTTCTGATGAACAGCCCTAACGGGCTTTTGGGAGCTATCAGGTAGCACACAGAGAAGACTGGGAAAAGGAGTCCTATCACAACACATGTCAACATCTTCACAGCCCAGTGTCGCCTCCTCCATCCAGGGAACTCGTCGTACCAGCGGGATGCGAGCAGCTGCTGGCAATTGGGCTGAGCAACAAACTACAGAGACAAGAAGAAAGGAAGATGGTTAGTTCCTTGTTACCTCTGTGAAGTTATTTCCATGCTTTTTACGTTACGTTAAGTAGGGTTTGGATAGTGATTAAAAAAAATACATAAATCCACAGCCTGTGCATGCCCACTCATGCTGATAATCCCAGTAAGATAGGGTTGGGTCAGCCTGTCCTTCCTTTAGTGCAAAAAAGTATAGTACAAAGCCATCAATATTCACTTTTCACAATAAAGCTTGACTTCCCCATCAGTTGAGTACCCAAGGAGCCAACAGACTGTAAAAAATATGTATCTCAAAAGCTGATTTCAAACAGAAAAACAAGTTCACAAATACCTCCATTATTCAATCAGTAATGTTTGTGGAGAATTCACAGAATGCAAAGTGGAAGTCACTATGAAAACGAAAAGCACGACTGAGATCTGTAAACAGTGAAACTGAACTCCACAGCCATGAACAAACTATTCTCAGTATGTTCCTTGCTAATACTCTAAAAATCAGGCTTATATGCTTTTATACTGACAAAACTCTTACAGATACGTAACATAATGCTTGCACAATACGAACTAAGAACATACATTCCCTAGTGCTTCACTAATCCTTGTGAGTACGTATTTCTATCCTGTACAGTATTTTATGGTCTGTCTGTTCTCCATTATGTGATTTCAGTTTTTGAAATATGATCCTTAGAATTGAATTTCACCAAAAAACCCAGACCTAGTAAATATTTAATATTTTTCAGTTAGATTTTCAAAGAAGTTTTAAGTATATTCCAGGGTTTCATGTCACAGTTTTATTTGATCACTAGTTCCTACTTTCCCTAATGCTTTCTTTTATTAAGGGGACATGGAGTAGCAGCATGCTAGACTTGACATAAGAAATATAAAATAGAAGCAACATATGCATCAGAGAAGCATTTTCCTTAGTCACTGTGGTGGATTGACCTTGGCTAGATGCCAGGTGCCCAGTAAAGACACTCTATCACTTCATCTCCTCAGTTGGATGGGGAGAGAAAATATACTGAAAGGCTCATGGATTGAGATAAGGACAGGGAGATCACTCACCAATTACTGTCACGGGCAAAACGGACTTGACCTGGAAAAAATTAACTTAAATCTATTGCTAATCAAAACAGTGTACAGTTATGAGAAATAAAATCACGTCTTAAAACACCTTCCCCCCATCCTTCCCTTCTTCC
>Ga0181612_138280_pt1 | contig 18476 bp, 9 predicted proteins | sample HoacroProtozoa21_FD_119630 | JGI IMG/M metagenome (GOLD analysis project Ga0181612, IMG submission 119630) | Hoatzin crop microbial communities from Cojedes, Venezuel. Combined Assembly of Gp0051906, Gp0051904, Gp0051908
CCAGATTCAATTCCAGGTGGACCTTAGCCTTCCTCGTTGCATTCCTGCATGCTTTCACAACATTCCTGTATTCCTCCAAGTGGCCTGTCCCTCTTTCCACATTCTGTAGACCTTTCTCTTCCACCTAAGCTCTGCTAGAAGCTCCTTGCTCATCCATGCGGGCCTTCTGCCTCCTTTTCTAGATTTCTTGCTCAGGGGGATGCACCACTCCTGAGCATGGAGGAAATGATGTTTAAACAGCGACCAGCTCTCTTGGACTCCCCTGCCTTCTAGATCCCTGATGTGGTAACCTGAGAAGGTAGTTAGCCCCACAGGAACTACTCGTTCTCTTGTCAAGATATCTGCACTTCTTTTGAGATGGTGATGGCTGAGAGACCAAACAACGTCTAGATTTTATGTCAACAGATGACTTGCACTTCACCATAGTAGTTTTACGTAAACTTTGATCTGGCATAATTTTGATCTGAGTTAAACCTAACCCAGGAAAACCTGTGCTTGTTTAACCTGAGTCAGAGATAAATGTGTGATTAATCCAGTTAACCATACTGCAGCCCAAAGACTTGTGCTGGCATGAAGGACGGAGCAGTGCAGGAGGGGAGAAGATGGACTTTTCCTGCGGCAGGTCCCATTTGTGATGGCTTAAGAAGATTGTGAAGTACGAATGAACTTATTTAACTCCAGGTTTAAGATTTCTGAACCTCAGAGAGATATAATAGACAATTTTACATGCTACCAAAAAGCTGTCTTTGGCATAGAAACATAGCCCCGGCTTAGCAGCATTTTAAAGGAGATGAAGAATGTTGTGTCCTATTGCTGTTTCACGGAAACTCTACATTATGGAACTGCATGGAGGCAGAAAATCCCCAGATCAATACATACATTAGCATAAGATAATTTTATCTAGATTCAACAGAAAAGTCAAATTGTTCAGCTTATCTAGGTTTAAGCAATGCAATTTCTAGCACAGATAATCATGTGTGCTATTCTTTACAGTTGCATATAATTCTTACATTAATCTTGATACTGAAGTTATTGTGAAGTTAGATACAGAAAGCATGTTTCTCCTTTGCCAGTGGGCTGTTTGATGAAGGGCACAATTTACAGCAGCCCTGTATAATTGTCCCCTAGGGCTGAAATGGCCATAGCATTCTTGCCTATGTTGGCTCCTGGACATATGTTGGTAGGTACACAACACCTCGAGGACCCACAAATAGTCAATGCCTTGGAGGACCCGGTGTGTGAAAGACATTTGTAACTTTCACACTGTGTGGAAGGTGGAAGCACAATATCTTTCCACTTTGTGCTCAAATACTCCTCTGCTACCATGGAATATAGGGACGTGATCCTGTGGAGTCATCCAGTTTCACAAGTATCTTGCTACTCTTTAGCTCTTAGGACTTACTGTGTTTCTACGTAATATATTTCCATAGGAAATAAAAGACGTTGGGTACAGAGTTGAGAGCCAACAAGCTGAGCAAAGTAGTTTAAGACATTCTAGTGGTACTATGCTAATATAAGGTACAATTTTTGCTGCAGAAAACTTGGAAATTGATTGTTTATCACTGATAATGCTAACATTGATTCAAGACATGGCATATAATGCATTTGTAACATGCTAAGAAGACAACAAGACATGCATTTACTAAAAAGGAGTAAAGTGAATACGACTGCTGTTTATATGTGAGTGAGTGAGGTAGCGCTACTGTGAGTGAGAAGCAGGTATATGTAGGGCTACAGTGTAGATGCGTGAGCTGCTTGGGGAGCTATATCATGAAAGTGTGAGAAGTTAGACATAGAGATTGTTTTCAGCTGGAGGTAGACATACTTATTTTCTCCTGACAGAGACCTCACTGGACACATTTTCTCTGAACAGCTGTGGACAGCTGGAATTCCAAAGGCTCTGCTTAGAGATTTGGGTTTGTCCCAGGGCTCATGTCAGGACATTTACTGAAGTGCGCAGCCTATTCATGATGTAAAACATGGTGGTTCCCTCTGTGGAGCAGGCAGTGGTTCTGTCTGCTCCTCTTCTGTTTTGCTTTTCCTGACATTTGAACAGCTCAGTCTCAATTACAAGGCCTGTGAGAACTTCACAGTCCCTGGCTGAAGGTCAGGTCAGGCCAAGTTCTAGCTCCAGATTAGGATGAGATAGGGAAATTCTTCACCTTCCCCTCAACTTCTCCCTAGCTTCTCAGGATAGGCTCGAGGTACACTGAGCCCTGGGATCCCTTCTGGGTAGCTGGGGGAAGCATGGGGGACCAGGGACACAAGGAACACTGCAGAAGACCCTTCTCTGCAGCCTGAACACAGACAGGCACACCAGTTCTTCGCCTCTCCGGGGCTGGCCTAGCGCTACCGAGCACACAGCTGTAGAAAACACTGATGAAGCACTATATAATATCATTTGCCCTTCCTGATCCTTCACCCTGTAAAATCCAAATGAGTAAGCCTGAGGAGGAATTAATGAAGGGTTTATGGCTGATTTATTTACCTTCAGAAACAGAGAAATGAATGTGTTTAGGATTTTAATGAAAACTCCTGTCTTCTCAAATAAGCTTTTGGTTTCAACAGTATTATTGAGTTTTTGTGAGGCACAGTTTCCCTCAATTTAAACCACTGTTTTTCATGGGAAATTTAATTAAAAAACATGTATGTCTTACTAAATGGAAGCCAGTACTATTCTGAAGCGAGTGCTTGTCTTGTTCTGGCATTAGTGAAAGAAGTGCTTTAAAAAGACTTCTCATCTTATGAGAGCAAAACAGAACCAGGACCTAAAAACTTAAAATTTGTCTTAGAACCCTATTATTATTTTCTAAACCTGAACCTAAATTTAACTACTAATGTTCTCTTCTTAGTTGTACGGTTAAGCTGCCATGGCTTTAAAACCATCTATTTGGATGGATTTATACTGTACGTTGCTTTGTAGTGGCTGTTCTCAGGAGGACCACTGAAGGTCTCTGTAGGAGAGCTGCAGAAGCCATCATATGCCTGCAGACAAGCTGCTGGTGAGGGGACAAGGATGCAGGAGAGGGGGGACACCCTCAAGTGCTGTTGCTGAAGTTAGTGGAACAGCCTCATCACTCCCTGTCTGTCCCGCTAAGTCTGCCTGCGGTGCATCACTTTCAAACTTGGGGAGTCCCTCTTTTGAAGTGAAGTGGTTGAAGAAAACCCAGGTTTTCTGAGCAGCTGCCATCAGCTACAATATAGGTACTGGAAACAAGATAGCTTGGGTCCAGGGAAATATTCTAACTCAAATTAGTCTGCTTCATGTCCTCTTCAATTTCCAAAAAAAAATGAACTTCTACAGTGTTAACAGTGTAGTTATTCCTGTTTTGTAATGATTTGATGTTAACTGATATAAGTGACCTTGCTTGATTTTAGAATATAATGTACTTCCTGGTTATTCATGTGTATTTGGAATGAAGTAGACTTCTCAGTTGGAATTTGAATATCAATAGGAAAATGATGCCTCAGACTTTGAAGAATCTTTGAGAATTATTTATCTTTAAGAATCTTTAATTTTGTTCCTTGTTTTTTGTTTGTTTTGCTACTAGGGACTTATGTCTCACATTGCATATTAATCACAGGTTGGCTATATCCCGAGACTTGATATCACTCATAGCATATACCTTCATTCTCCCGTGTTCCTCTAAAATTATGTATGTACATAAACAGATTGGAGAATGGTCACCTAATAAAAACACATAAAGTTACTGCATAGTTCCCTGACAACAGGGTCATGTTCATTCTAATACAGGGGTTTTGAACTGTGATTTCTATGCTAATATATGCTTTCCAGAGGAGTTGGTATCACATCATAGAAGTACACGGTATTTCAACTAAATATTTATGTTCAACCTGGCAAGAACATGGACTTGCAGCTTAAGTCTGCAAAGTGATCTTGCTCTGCTTCAGAGAAAGCTTAACCTAGTGGACATTTACTGGGATGCTTCCCACCCTGACTTTAATGCTCAGACATTTTCTTACATATTCAAGGGGCTTTAAATTTTTCTTATGGAAGAATATTAAAATAACTGCTTTATATTAATATTTCTATTTTTCCTAGAACAACAAAGACATTTGTTAGTTTTAGAAGTAAAAGCTTTGGTTTTTAAAAGAAAATTCCATGGTATTTGAAATAAAATATATAAAAGTAGTTGATTTCCCAGCTGCTTAGCAGTTCTGAGGGTAAGTTATAAAAAATGACTTCTCCAGTAGCCAAGATAATGAACATTTTCTTTTCAAGCCTTTGAATTACTCTCTGAGCATTGATCACTTTTAATAAAAATAAAACCTCTTTTTAATTGTTGGAACTACAGGTTTTTTATTTTATTCACTTGAGCAAATGGAAGGCTCCCATGACTCCCACCAGTGCCGGTTCTTATTTTTCTTTAAGGCAAGTTTTGACACTTAAAAAGGGCCACTGTTTAATAAATTAGGATTTTTATTAAATGGCATAACAAAATACTAAGTTTTCATAATTTTTAAATCTGCTGTTGAAAAAGAGAGGTGCTAGCGGAAAGGGAGGCTGGCTTAGCACAGACCACCAACTAGCCGTGCTAGTATGGATGGGAATACTGACCAAATCGTCTCTCTGCCATGGTGGTCTATTTAGTGACTCTTGTTCCTGAAGGACCCTCCTGGAGTTCCCCCTAGTCCCTCGAATCCTGTGGGAGGTGCCCATTCCTGAAACTCTGTTTAGTGAAACTTAATTAATTGTTCTGACATTTCTAATTCACAGACTTTGCTGTAACTGTCGTCACAGTGAAGATTAAGAACTCACTGAACTGGTGGATTTAACATGGTCACTCTTTTCCCATTCTTCTGCAAACAAGTACTTTGAAAACATCCTGATCATTATTTCCTTTCTCTCTTGTCCCCACACTTTCCTGAAAACTTCTACTTAACAGAGGGTCCAACATTGCCCAGTAATCACATCTTCCTGACAGTCTTGTCTGTACAAGATCTTGGTGCACATTTCTTCAGATTTTGTCAAGTTTGAAATTAGATATGTTTATAGTTCTAAATAATTCTGTTGGTTACCTGAATCTGCTTTGACAAATAGTCTTCCTGTTGAAAACCTCAGAGTATAGAGGGATACGACTGGAATTGTATTGTCTGGAAGTTAGTGCAGCTGAGCAGAAATGACTGGGTAGTACCTTATGGAAATGAAATGGTATATGGAATCTATGCAACAGTGAAACAAAAACAAGGAAAGAAGGCTTGAGAGCCAGGAAAGAGGGAGCCCTGAAGATGGGAACTTACAGAAAGAGGGTTGTGGGCACTCAGAAGGATTGGGTTATGATAATTTACCGTTTCCATGTCCAGCTGTATCAAAACCAGTTGTGTTACAGTAACTGTTTCTCAGTTTCCCTAACATCATGCATCCTCTCCAACTATTGCTTCATACAAATTTTGTTATTAGCAGGACAAAAATTGTATAACTATTGTACAGTTTCAATTTCATTAGAAATATGTGGTGCTCAACAACATAAATTCATCCTGAGGGTCCCAGACTAGAGTATGTGATGAAAGATGTGATCTGTCTGGGGAATCCAAGCCATGGAAAGAAAATAGGGACACTAAAATGCTTAAAAACATAAGCAGCTTTTCCAAATCATATTTTTGGTTTTATTTTTTTCCACCTTTCTTTTACTTCTTTAAGGTTTAAGTTTTTGACATTCTACTGTCTGTGTTTATCTGTGCGCAGAAATACAGAAAATATCTTCAACTCCTTTCCTTCTTTCTTTCACTATTGTCCTCTTGCAGCTGTAAAGCTGAAACTCATAGTTATGCAATTTTTCTCTCCTTAAACACCTAAAAAAAAGAATTTCATAAAGTCACAAAATCATTCCATCAGCTAAGTAGCAATAATAATTTTATATGTTAATTTAAATGCTTTCTGAAGTTTATCAAGGTCTCTAAAGCTATTTTAAAAATCACAGAAGTTTTTGATATAAACCCTCAGTTCCAGAAGCAAGGGCTATGTGCAAAACACTAAATTTTGATCATAATTTTCACGGGAACATTGGTACAGTTGTCAGTAACTAAAGCCTGAATACTCTGTTGCTTTTGTATCTCATCAAATCCCTGGATTAACTTCTATTAGGAACTCAGTTCAGACCCCCTTTCTGCTGCTTGCCCCAGTTCTCAGTCTGTTGCTGGCACCTAACTGTGCCCTTGACGATCCTCTGCTTTTCACCAGATTTGTTCAACCGTATCCACCACTTCAGGAGTATTTGAGCTCCCAGCAGATACAGGTATAGGGAATTTTGGGGGTTTTTAAATACTGATTGGCTCAAAGTCTGGTGAAGAAGTAGGAGAGAGAGCGAGCTTCAGGCACCATGCAAAACCAAAGAGTACCAAGACCTTTTAAAGCTAAATCTAACTAATTTTTTTCTGATGTCAGATTATAATTCTAAGATGAAAATCATTATAGTGATTTTACGGGTAGGTACTTCATGTTTTTTTAGGGTTGGTTTTGTGTGTTTGTTTCCAGAAGGGAAATAAGATTTTATATTGAATCTCTGAAATGCTGTACAAAAGAGACAGGGACAGAACATCTACGTTCTCTCATTTTTTTCTTCCTCTCTCCCATTACATCATACAGTTTCCTTTCTTGGTCAAAGTTACACTGTTGTCTTACAACTTCACTCTTACGAGCATTGAGCTCTCTCTTCTCTATCCCTGGACTTTTCTATAGCAGTTTATCTTAATAGTATGAAATCAGCTGTCAAACATTGTTTGGAAATGCTGAGACAAATGGTCTTACCACCCCTTATTGATTAATCCATCACTACAACACAGAATAACCAAAGTGCATATAATTTAATTATTTACTTCTAATATGTTTGATGAAATATATATTAAAAGCTAGAGACAATGTCAAGGAGGAGAATATTTGTGAAACAAAGCCAGGGAATGTAGAAGAAAAGCTTTGATTTGATTCTTAGAGAATCCATATTCAAGGAAGAAAAGAATACATTGAAAAAGAAAGTTTTGCCTGAAACAGGAAAGCTTCTCTCTTCCCAACAGAGGCATTACAGTTTTGAGGTGGTGCATGCAAATTTAATCTTTAAAAATGTTTTTGTTTCTTCAGCTAGTCAAGATGTTCCTTTAAATGCATCTTGAAGATTAATTATCTCTTTTTTTTTTAGATAAATTATTTAATGATTTTATTCTTTGAGCCAAAAAGAATTTTTGGTTTCCATAAAATGGAAAGATATTACAAAGTAACACACCTGTGTATGGGCTGCATTTGAGAAGCACTACAGATGGATGAACAGGTCATAAATAGTTACAGCAGAGACATATGTGTATTAATTTGGTCTTAAATTCAAACACTAGCATTCCTCTTATCAGATTTTATCATAAAATACTCAACTGAATAAAAATTACTTTTGCTATACCACCAGACTTTATAAGTCTGCTCTTATGGAACTTTGGGATAGCATTACTTAGTTTGATTAATAGCTAAAACCACAATGTTAGATTAGTAATTAAATTGCTATTACGTATCATAAATTCACACAATCAAGACACTTTACAGATTATTATTTATTCTCAAAAAGACCAGGTAAAAGAGATAGCAATATTTTGTAGACCATGAAAATGACTGATTTTACAGAGTAGGAAAATTTCCTCTAAGGGATATTTTAGAGCAAAAGATTTTGGAATGCATTAAAGACTGTGAATGTTGAACTCTAGGTACACAAGCTATCACAGACCTTCTCTTGTGTAGTGTCAACATTACTTGAGTTTTGAAATTATGAATTAATTTTGAATTAATCTATGCAGAGCATACATTTTGCCTGGTGCCTACTTATCATATGAACATCTGACGAATGACTGTGAGATAAGCGGTTAACATCACGTCCACTATCTAACATAACATATGATTCCTTTCCTATTCTTCTCTCCAAATATTTTGCAAGATGTTATACAGAATCTGTACATTGACGGCTTAGTGACAAAAGATCCCATATTAGAAGGGCAGGAAACATAGCAGAAACATAAAAGATAAATGACAGACTTGGTGAAGTTCTCAGATATAGGTATGGTAAGAAAAGTCAGCTGATTTGCCTTCCACCAGTGATACAGCACTTTTGCATCTTTGTCGGTCAAACGCATGACAGAACTGTTTCTTTAATCAGTTTAATGTTTACTTTATGCAGAGCAACATGTGACAGACCTTTGGAATGACTCAAAGTTTGTCTGTGAGCTTAGTTTGTGTTTCTGATGCAACCATATCAAAAGCATCTAAAAAATTAGATCATCAGGATCTAGCTAGATTACATTAAAGTTTCCATATGATGGAAAATAGAAGTGTTGCTTGCTCTTTTCTGAAAATGGCTGCATACCAGAGAAAGGTCAGATTGATATTCCATCTGATTTACAAAAAATCTCAACCTTATCTTTCTGTAGGATTATGAATTGTCTTCAAATCAGTGGAACACTGGCACAGAAAAATTCCGACAAAGGGTTTCTGTCTCCCTGAGTGCATGATGAGCCATACTGGCTTACAGCTAAGCAAAGACAGCTGTGGGCCTAGCTATTTCAGTGGCTGGTTTGTTCACCAATCCAAAGAATTAGTTTTCAAATGCCAGTAATAGTAATGGTTCATGATTACAGAGGTAAGCGATATTGAAAACTGCCAGTAAGATACTTTTTTTGATGTGCAGAGTAAGAGCACAGCTGGAGCTGGAGTAAATATGTGTCAGAGAATCATTATCCTCCTGGCAACCAAGCGCAGCTCATCCAACCTGTGTTGGTATGGGAACGCCGACCCTCCTGTTCTACACACCAGGGCTGTTGAATATGAGGGTCACAGGGCTTCACAGTCTGAGACCACTGACCACTATTCTCAAGGTAACTGATAAATTCTGTGGTATTGCAGGACACAATGAGTTAGTATGGTTTAGTGAGCACATGCTGTAAGAAATCTGGGCGTTTCTTCATTTCAAATCTATTTAGCTTAGAGCCTCTGGATGGAACATGACCTCCCTCTTCCCCTTCCTTCAAAATCAACCTAGTTCAACACTTTCTTTGTGGAGGTTAAATAGCATGATTTAATTACCTCCCTGAATTTGAGGCAGCTCTAGACACAAGCCCTTGGGAAAACAAAAAGAAAAGCTATAAAATATGATAAAGAGAAAATATGAAACATATTATTTGTCTTTAAAACATTCTTAATATGTAAACAGTGCAGAGGCTGTTGTGAATAGTGGCTGCAAGTCTGACAGTTATCCTCTGAGGCCACAGATTCCTCTCAGGCTTCCTGCTAAAAAATGAACAGGTTAGAAAGGAGTTCTTTTAGTTCTTGGCATATAATGGTCTATCGCTCCAAATTTCAGTAATCAGTGGGGTGCTTTGTCAAACATACAGCTTTTTCTGAGAGATCCAGGAGCAAGAAAGTGTAAAATTGACCACTGGTGCAAAATTGACTGTTGTCCATTCATTTTGCCAAGCCTATAATTTCTCCAAATGTGGATTAACACTTAGGAGACCCCAATCATCTTTTGTTGCAACAGAGAACATGTGGATGTTCTGGTGCTCAGAGCAAGTGCCACAGCTGGTGGTTGCACACTTAGTGTTGCTGTGCTGAAGTGGGGGAGCTGGTGATTGTTTTTAAGCACTCCACAACAAGGCTTTTCAGTCTTACAGGTTTCTGTCTTGCTGATTCCAGTTTTGGAAGAAAACTCATTGCAGTAAATGCCTATACTAAAATGAGTAAAAAATACCGACTCGAGGATATGCAAGTTTAGGGCTCTGTATTACAAGAAAAACAGCACTTCCTTGTGCTAGCACGTTATGTAGAAGAAGCTGCCCAATGAAGATCCCACTTCTATAAAGAAAAACCTAAATCCTGAACTCTGGTTTTCATATAATCATGGAATCTTTTAGGTTGGAAAAGACCCTTAAGATCATCGAGTCCAACCATAAACATAGACTACCAAGTCCGCCACTAAACTGTGTCCTTAAGCGCCATGTCTACACATCTTTTAAGTATCTCCAGAGATGGTGACTCCACCACTTCCCTGGGCAGCCTCTTCCAGAGCTTGATAACTCACTTGATAAGGAAAAGAATACAGGTGTTGAAAAAGAGGAATCAAAGACGGAAACAGATAAAACCCCTCCATTTTCCAAGTCATTTAATTAATATTACTTTTTAGTGGGTATCAGTCAAATATTTTGTCTGTGCTATCTATCTTTGCAAACCTTTACAAAACAATTTGGGGGATTTCATCTCTGGGAGAATGACCATTGCAGTTGTCTTAGGGACCACTAACCAGTTAGTAGAATCAACCAGAATGCATCTTGCTCTTATCAAAGTCTCTTTTCTCACTCTCTTTTGAGTTCCTGTCCTTTTCTTTGCCACCTTCTGTCATCATGCCCAGAGGAATCTGAGGGAAGACAAGTTTACAACCATTCCGCTAAGCCTGTGTCATCTGGGCTTCCACTCCGATGAAGGAATTAATTATCCACTGGGGACATTCATCTCGTTTCTACAGAGTGAAAGTAGACACAGCCCAGAATTTGGGTCAGTGTATCTATTTAGACATAAAAATATACATAGAGATGAAAAAGCAAAGCAAAGCTCATTCCTCCTCTCAGACCACTGAAACCAATGGAAATACAAAGGGATTCAATCGATCTAAGAATTGCACTGGGGAGAGGTGGGGTGAAGAGAAGCTACCAAAATTGAAGATGAAAGTAAAAGTCGTCTCTAGGCTTCCTTTTTACATGTTTCCTTTACTCTTTCAAGACTCTCAAAATCATCTTGTGTCAGAAATTACCGTTCTTACCATTTCTGTTCCAACCAAAGCAGCTGAAGGAGCTCTCTTCGCCATATTGTCTGGTGAACGGGTTATTCTGGTGATAGAAATATCATATTTTCCAGGTAAGAAATTTAAGAAGTTACTCAGAAATCATCAGCAACTAGTTCTCACACACTGTGATGTACCATGGAACATGAGTAGTGAAGCTGTTGTGAAGAACTGTTGTTCAGGTATAGCCTCACAAAGTGCCATGTTAAGCAAGAGCATGAATTCCTGCTAGTAATGCGTCCTACTTTTATCTAATTCCCAAGGACAGTGAGGGAAAAAAATTGGGAAATATATTCTAGCCTTTGTTTTTTTCATATATTGCTAAAGAAATGGCTTTACAAAAGAATTGCAGCATATATTCATTTTGCTTTCGCTCTGTTTATTCCATTTATATGTTTTGTCTTCAGGAGACGAGATTGTCATATCTGCAGTCTAGTAAGCAATTGGGAAATAGAGATTTTATTTATTTATTTTCTTTTTTGGCTCCAGTTGTATTATTCTGCTGCTGGTAAATTGCTGCCACCTCTATTTGTTCACAGCATCTGTAGGAGTGGATGGATCTTACTTGTCAGTCAGTGGGGCAGGAAGTGTGAATGACTGCATGAAAAACTAGTACAGGAGAGAAAAACTTGTGTTAGATTCTTCACACAACATCTCTGTCTTCTGTGTTTGATTAGAAAAATACAACTGATCTGCTTCTCTTTCTTGTCAAAAGCCTATAAACTGACTGGGGTTTCATGTTGCAAACTCTGAAGATTAGAGAGGATCCACTAAAGGCAAAAACAGTAGACAAGGCCTGGAGTTTGTTACTGCTTTGAACACTAGATGAAAACAAATGATATCATTGTTGTCTTTAGATTGGGAGGACATAGTATACTTTATTTAATGACAGTGGTCTATGAATGCTATTTTGATACATGCTGAAACACTGAAGGGACTATACAATGGACTGGCGTGGATCAGAAAAAGCAGTTATCTTTTGTGTTCGTGGCTTGTAGTTTGGAATTTCTGTTTTAAGTGCAAATAACAGTATTTGGCTTCTTCTAAATACAGAATGTTTTGGATGATAATTTTGAAGCATGCTGGAAATTTGATAGTCTGTTTCATGCTTAGATATAGGAAAAAACTTGAAAGAATTCTTAATAAAAATAGTCTTGAATACACTGCTATGTAATAACTTAGAATTCGCAGGTTAAACATATGGTCCTTGATTCATATCATGGTCTGACTGTAGTGTATATAACCTTTCAAAATCAGATGTAATATGATGGAACCTAAATAGTGTTCTTGAGTATTACATATGTAACTCCAATTGACGTCAATGGAATACAGAGTCTGAACTGCTCTACCAGAGATGTAAAAAGAAAAAATGAATAATGAAATGAAAATAATGTCTCCTTGAGTTGGCTGTAGATTTCTCCATAAACCATGTGTCTCTTGAAATGATTTGTATGAGGTATTATGGTGTTTTGTGGATTACAAAACCACAAAAGAAGGAGGCCAAAATAGTCAGATCTGGGGATTCTGAGTACATCTGCCCAACCTGACATGTGGATTTGTTTCTCAGTTGTAGAAAAATCCACAGAAATCTATACTTTGTAGCAAATTACTCCAGAAATTCCTGTTGGTCAACGATAAGTTGAACCCGTCTAAATCAGGGATTCCCTCTGACTCTCAAGGACTTGTTAAGACAGTCTCCTCAACTCAGTTCTTCTCAAGTTTGATCTCCCAGACTGGGTATCAAGTTATACCTGTGAGCCAGATTCTGTCTGTGTTCTAGTTAAATTGCTGTTAATACTCCATTGCTTTCTGCTGGGACAACAAATATCTGTTGTCAACTATTGATATTTTTATTCATAAGCCACTGTATACACAGCTCAAATTTAAACCTGAGAAAAACTGAATTGGACGCTTTATAGACTTGTATGAGGGTGTCAAGCATTGAAAAGTTTTGTAAATTTGGATAATTTACAGCCCGGTATAGGCAATGATTAAAATACTTTTGAATCTTTGCCATTTTTATTTTCATTCACAGTCTAAATCATTCAGCTGGTTTCCTGCTCCAGAAATTAGAAGTTTAGGAGTATATAGTTACCCAATTTGTCTTAGGCAAACACTCTAGTCTTAAGCTTTTGTGCCTAATCTACCTAAATACACAAAATCTTTTCAGAATCATTTACTGGGACATGCATGTGACAAATGGAAAAGCAACCTGTGACTTTTCTGTGTCTCATCACTTTTCATATACTTTCTTCATATCATCCACTATGAAGCTACAGCACTTGAAGTCAAGTCTTACATAACTGGTGTCCACTCTCCACTTATCATCAGATCAACGACAATCCAATAAATATGAATTACTTGAAGTCAACAGGAATTGCAAGCTCTTAGTGCAAGTCAGTGCTGTGCAAGCTCATTTCACTCAATTTTCTTGTCAGAAATTCTTTAAACTATTAGAACAGTAAAGGAAACTAAGAGCCAGCTTCCCAACTGCTGCAAATTGATTTAGCTGCATTCACTTCAGAAAAGAATTGCTTCTGCACAAAATATCTGATAAATGCAGGACAAACCTGGATAGTGAGATTCTTTGCAAAACAATGCAGAACTGTATATTACAAACTCTTTGTGACAGCTTTGAGACAGTTGCCTACGCAAAAACCAAAGCAAAACACTTAGAGCAGTTCCAAGCTGTGATTGCAAACTGAAGGACATCACAGATTTTGGGAAAGGAGATGATCTTCTACCACAGTTATTTTTTGAATAGAACAGATATTTAGTTTATACATTCAAAAATGTTTGAAGTATGAGGGGCATCTGCTGCTTTACATTTCCGACTCTTGAGACAATTTCACGCCTCTATGCCTGCATGATTCTGAATATATGTGTGAGCGCTGTGTCTGGAAGTTCTGAGGCTCTTTATAACCCTGGGAACCTAGTGAATAAAGAAAGGAAACAACATATATTTCTTGAATGAAGTGGCTAAACAGCAGCTGTGAGTCATGATACAAAAGGAAATAATTTGAATTAGGTGAGATGTGCATGGCAGTTTAACGGAAAGAAAGTCTCCTCATTTTCATCAGCTAATAATCAAAACAATTTGACACTACTTCCAAAGGAAGCCAAGAATATGGAAACAATTATTTAGAGAAGAATCCAGCAAAATGATATATATGCCTGTATTTCGCATCTTAAGGTAAACTATACTTATGAGTTCCCAGATGGATATCCAAGGCAAATATATTGACCCAGAAGAAGAAGAAGAAAAAAGCGAGACCTCTGAGTGATGTGAACAATTGTATATGTGGAGATACACATTTTTTTAGTCACATACTTAGTTACCATGTTAATTCCGGTGCTTAACAATTGTGTTGTGCAGTTGAAGAGCAGAAGAAATGTGCTTGTCACTTACGTGAAGCTTTTTTAAATGTAAAAATGATCATGACTTCTTTGATGTAATATTTGGCAGCCATTTTGACCTGAAAGTTTCTTACTGATACAAGGTTTCGATGTCAATGGCAACATCGTGCAAATAACAGATTTTAAATATGAAATAGTTTTTTATTCAAAGCAACATCACCTGCCAAGTTCAAGGTTTAAAAAATCCCAGACATATTTTGTTATCTGAGTAAAAAGTAAAGCATCTTAAACTATGTTGTGATCTGGTAACTTATAAGATGGCTGAATCATATTTTGTCATATTTGGCAAAGATCTTTTCAGACTCAGAGCAAACAAAGAAATCTTCTGCCCTGACAAAACTTTTGGTAAAATTATGAATGATTAGAATTGGATTTTTATAAATACATGTAATCATATGATCTTTCTGCATTGCTATTTTTTTATTAATAATTAATCGTAGTATTTGCTTGTTCATCATTCACTTATTTGCAGAAACATTTGCTAAACGAATATGGACTTTGAACCAAGAAGGGCAGATGTGTTACTGCAAATTTAATATGACACACTGCAGACAAAATACCACCAGTGCAAAGACACATTTCATATTCCTTCAGGGAACTGAACATGACTCTGAAAGTTAAAGTTTGGTTACTTTTATTACTAGTCCAAATAATATACTTGGTGGTTGCTGAGTCCACATTTTTTCTCTTCTTATGTTATCGGCCACAATAAGAAACGCTTTTGTATATGTTAAATATCTACAAAGAAAGACAAACACCTAAGTAGAGCAACAGTCATATTAATACTGTAAATTGTAGGAATGAAGAAAATATTATAATGAAGAGCAAGGAATCTCTCCTTTTTGCAGAATATCAGATCTAATTTTTTTATGAAATCTTTTGAATTGGCAAATGGGACACCGAAGTCCTTCATCTGCAGAAAAGAAATGACATGGCAGTGAAAATACTAACATGGAAATAGAAATGAGAGAGAGTGTAAAAGGAGATTGTATGAACACATAAGGATGCAATCAGAAAGTCTAAGGCATGATATAATGTAGAAAAAAGGTATATGATGGGAAATAAGAAGGCATTGTGCACACCCATTAAGAGGAAGAACAAGGACAGAGCTAGTCCACTGCTCAAGGAGGAAGAAAAGGTAAAAATAAATGCTACCAAGAAGGCTACAGAATATAAGAAATTTTTGCTTCAGTCTTCACTAAGAGGATAAGAAAGCTAGCACAATATCATCAGCAAAGGGAGAAGTACTCCCGTTACAGAAGGAAGAAAGAAAGAAAAAAAGGAAAAGATGACCAATAATCAAATTAGCCATTTTCAAATCATCTTGGAGTGCCAGAATTCCTCCCTGAATACTTAAATAACTGAACAAGAAGTTTCAACATCACCAGTAGTTGTCTCCGAGAGCTTGCAGAGGATGAGCCTAATCCAAATGACTTCTGAAAGACCATCACAATTCATAAACCCCACAAGTTACTGCTGACTTCTCTGCTTTATTCTCAGCTGGAGTGGGTATTCTGAGATCTCTCCATGCTCTTTTTGAAAAAGCTTTTTCCCCGCTTTTGCAAATAAAGTGGGTTTTGGTTTTCGGCCAGCCCTTCTCACTGCCTCTGGAATAACCCAGTTGCACTTGCCAGGTTGAGCTTGATGGGAGTCAATTACACCTCATTATCTCTACTTAGAAAATTTCACCAAATTCCAGGCCATTGTTTGTCTTGGCAGAGAATGTATTTTATAGGAGTGGTACTGTGAGCGGGGCATGACAGCACCAATCCTGAGGACACCAAATCCCACGTACAGCCAGTCGCATTTCACAAGGCACCAAAGAGAATAATTATAATTTAATCGAAATGATTGGTAGGTAGCATGTAGATTTGCTTCCAAATAACTCTACCATTTGGCGGTTTCCCTGCAATAGACAGTATATTTAACTGGGAAAACAACACGTAGGGTAAAAAACATAAGAGTGATTTATTTTGAGCTCTTTGCACAAAGCAGAAACCCACTCACTTAATACTTCTGAAATGCCCTGTGCATCTATGAATTGAGATGAGTATTTTGTTTGGTTCATCACTGCTTCAGTGTATCCTGGTAAGACCTACAGAGGATTTATAAGATATGTTTCTTACCATCCTTTACTTCTGACTTTTGATTTTCCTTGAGCCTGCTGTTCACCTGCTTGTGGTAAAATTTAGCTGTGTTTTAATTCCGCTCTTATTAAAAATGATAACAACATATTTTGATACAATGCATAATTAATACATTTTACCAGTGCTAAAAACAAAGGTTAGGGCTAAGAACTATCTGCAGCTACACTAAACAACATAAAGAGTGTACATAAACTGTAAAACTCATCATTACATATTTGTGAAGCTAACAATTCAGAAAAGGATGAAAGTCGTATTCGCCATCAACAGGATATCACACAGGGAAAAATTTATGCAGCAATTCATATTGTTGTGCCTAGGGGCACAAGGCAGTCACTGGCTGATGGCTGACTCTTCTAGGTGTGGCTTGTACCTACCTTTGAATTAATTTCTGGTAAGAGGATTTAGTACAGCATTTGGGATAAAACTGAGTGAGTTCTGCTGTCATTTGTGAAGGCTGTTTCTGCAGTATGTCCCTGTGTGATGATGGCTTGGAAAAGATGAGATCGCTAATGAGGTCCACATAGTAGTGTAAATGGTGGAAGAAGCTTTGTCCTATAGAGACCAGAATTTGGAAAGAGTGAAATAGATCCTTTCCTTTAACATGATCCTTCAGTACTATGAATATTCTGCTTTTTACTTCCTATGTCTGTTGAAAATGTTCTTTGGGCTGTGAAATATGGTGATATGTTTCAACATAGACTAACACCAACACAGTTCTTAAATGGAAAATATCACAGGTACTGAGCATATACATGTATCTTCATTGCACTAATATAAAAACAATCACAAAGATCATTTGTTAACAGACAAGAACTGGATCACATCTGTGTAACTTTCTGCTGTTTACCTTCTGAAAGTTTAGTCCCTTTGCATGAAAAGCTGCATCTGCCACAGCAATGTACCATTTCCAGTGCTTAGGACTTGGAATGTTTCCCATATTGCTTATCAACCATTTTCATGTCGGATATTGTATCAACCAACCTAGTTAAAGCTTTAGTTTAATAATGTTTCCTTCTGATTTTTCTTTTTACTAACAATAGATTATTTGAAGAGAAACTCCAGTTTAACAGTGGTCAAACCATACATAGATTTCCTCTTTCTTTTGCCCTGTGTTCTCCTGACATTTTTAAGAATCAATTTCCTAATGATATCTGTGAAGTCACCTGTGTGCTGAAGTTTTTTCTTCCCTGCTTATTCTTGATGATGGCAGTATATTAAACTGTCCTTCTATTCCCTTCCATGTGGAGACAGTTGGCTGTTGAGCAACTGATAAAGTCGAAGTGGGGAAAAGATGGTGGAATTAATCTAGCCTTAATATTTTAAGCAGAAAAAAAGGAGGCAGTAAGGAACAACAGTATTTCTTGCCTGTTTTTATTGAATTTTGAACACATGCTCTTAAAAATGCTGATAAATAGAATTGATTTTACTAGTTTTTCACCTTGATCCTAAATAGTTCAAACAAAAAATGTAGCAACTGCTGTTAGCTGCATGTCATTAGTAAAATTTCCACATTCTGTGTCCAAAAATACCCCAACCTGCTTCAGAATAAATTAATAAAAAAAATAGAAATATTTAAAATTACTATTTATCACATTTTGATGAACTTGTTTTGACAACAATGTTCTCGCATTTTGCTTATCATCTCTTGTCAGACTAGCTATTTTACTTTTTGATTATGGTTTTTTCCTATCATATCTGTTTAACCATTACTTCTAGGTTTTTAAATCTCTGGGCGCTTTACTGACATGGGGCTTTCTGAACTACTGTGTTCAATAGTTTCCAGTTTTTCTGTCACTACTAGCATTTTAAGTGAAGGAGTGACTCATACTAGTGGTGGTAGTGTCATGTCATTTGTTTTGCTCAGTGGAGTTCTTGTTATGAATGTTCAAAACATTTATTTAAGATATATTTTTCTGTTTGCCATTTCTATGCTTATTCTTGAGCCCAGAATAGATTTTCCAAACTGTCTTTGTTTCTCATAAAAAATACTAGACTTATGTTTGATAATTTTGAGTCTGCCTGTGCTCCTTTCGAAGTTGAAATACCTGTTGATCAGTTCAGCTCTAGCCTCATTCATGGCTCAGAAGAA
>Ga0181612_138782_pt1 | contig 18475 bp, 6 predicted proteins | sample HoacroProtozoa21_FD_119630 | JGI IMG/M metagenome (GOLD analysis project Ga0181612, IMG submission 119630) | Hoatzin crop microbial communities from Cojedes, Venezuel. Combined Assembly of Gp0051906, Gp0051904, Gp0051908
CTCTCAGGACTCTGGGATGCATCTCACCAGGACCCATAGACTTAGGTATGTTCAGGTTCCTCATGTAGTCCTGAACCCGGTCTTCCCTTACAGTGGGAAGGGCTTTGCCCCTCTGGTCCCCATATTGCAGTCCATCAACTGGGGAGGGCTGAGGAGAGAGTTTGCCAGTGAAGACTGAGGCAAAGAAGTTGTTGAGTACCTCATCCTTCTCCTCATCTATTGATACAAGTTTCTCATACTTGTTCATCACAGATGGTATGCTTTCTTTAACCTTCCATTTCTGGCTGACATACCTGTAGAAGCCCTTCATATTATTCTTAGCTTCCCTTACCAAGTTCAGCTCCAGCTTCTGCCTTGGCCTTCCTGGCCCGATCCCTACACAGCTGGGAAGCATCTCTATACTCTTCCCAAGATACTTGTCCCTGCTTCCGCTGTCTGTGCAGTTCCCTTTGCCCTTTAGTTTGTCTAGCATGTCTTGACTCAGCCATGCCAGTCTCTTCCCTTCCTTGCTGGACCTCTTACACCTGAGGACTGAGAGCTCTTGCGCTCTGTGGAAAGTATCCTTAAAGATCTGCCAGCTCTGTTCTTCTCCCCTGTCCCTGAGGACCATTTCCCAGAGGGTCCTGCTGACAAACTCCTTGAAGAGCTGGAAGTTGGCTTTCCTAAAGTTTAGGGTCCTGACTATACTCTTTGCCTTTCCCATGTCCGTTTGCTTCCAAAGTATCTTTGTAACTCTATGGTTACTGTTTAATCTGACTGATAATTGTTTTCCTCTGTAACAGGATCAGTTTTGGACCAAATATGCTCTTAGGCAGTTTGGAGTGTTGATTTACACATACTCTCACACTCATGTTTCTCTCTTAACAGCTGTTATTATTCAGGCTATGTTAGCAAGAGTTGGTCTGTGCAAGCAACTTGTGATTACAACTTTTCTTCCCCTCCTGGAATCCTTCTCCCAGCCTCCTGGTACTTCCCCTACATCTGTTCTAGTCTCAGTTTTGTAACATGTGCTTCCCTGCAACCCCACGGACTCCCATCACTTCCCCATCACTTTTCCTGACCCTGCTCTCCTTCCTTATCCAGGCAGATCCTCTGCTGAAAGTGATGACCAAAGCTGCCTTTGGGAGTGGGGGAAAGAATCCAATCTAGTGGAAAAAGATATTTCTCTACATCAGACGGTGATTGTCCTTCCACCCACATGACAGTCAAAATGCAGAACTGAGTTAATAACAGCATTTTCAAAGGTACTTAATAAATTAAAATAGAATCCAGACCAAGTTTTGGGCTCAGACTGATATTGGCACAATGCTATCATAATCTTGCCTCAACCTCAGTTTAACTGATTGCTGTCAGATCATCTGTGCACAGAAGAATTTCTGCAAAGGTACAGAGGTCATGAAGGGCCCCTTCTACCACTTGATTTTCTGTACTGCTCCAGCACAACAGAAAACAACGTAAGGAGCCTTCCACTGTGCCCACAGAGAAAAAATATATAGCCAGGCTCACCATAAGCTTTCTGCCCTGTTTCCAGACCACTCTTTTTTGTGGTCACGCATGATAAATGGCAGCAGCATCACAGCTGATTTTACGTTGTTTTTTCAAGGAGACTGCTCTGTGTAGAACTGCTGGACGATGTAAGGCACTTAGAGCAGTTTTTTCACAGTCTTTGTGTATGACTCCCAGCAAGAAATCTATAGAGTTCAGCGGTATTGTACGGGTTAGCACCATTCTTGTTTGAAATGAACTAATCCTAAATCATTGATTTAAGCAGCGCTAAACCAGAGAAACCTGCATCGAAATTGTAATTAGTGGAAGAAACTCTTTCTACTCATTTGGGTTTTTTTCAGGAGCTCTAGGAGACACAAAAGGACAGTAATCCTCCAGATCCTTACCTATCCCCAAAACAGAATGGAGACAAGGCCAGGGACTGACCTTTATGTAAAGACCTGAGACTAGTTGGTTGGCTCGTGATGATTTATTTTCTGACCATCTCCCTATCACCTTGCAAACTGCCCTTACAATTACTGTCTGCTATTTATCTCTTCCTTTTTATTTTATTTTTTTAATATTAAGGTGTGAGACATGAAACAGTCTTTATTGCATAAATAAAAATTAATTTCACATTACACAAAACAACTTTTCTTCTCATGTTGGATTGGTAACAAAAAGTTCTTCTTCATTACACCAAATACCAGAACATCAAGATACAGATGAAACAAAGGGGGTAGAAGAAATAAAATACATTCTTTTCCCAACTGATCTGCCACTCTGCAGTCAGCAACTTATCTTTCATACATCAAAACCCTTGTGAAGGTGAAGCCTTACCTGACAGCACATACATATTTGCGATGCTGGTGCATTTTTTAAATTTTCTCTTTTTTAGAGTGTTTTCTGTAAAAATGAGATTTATTGACCTGTGTTTGGATTATATGGAGAACATTCAGCTGTTCCTCTAGCTCTCACACTTCTTGGAGAAAGAGAGTCATTGTGTTAGTAGTGACTATTGAAGTCATTGAACTTCATAATTGTGAAGTAGTACATTAAAAGAATTAAGGCTGGGTAACATATGGCAAATAAAATCAAGTTACTGGCAGCAAAAGGGCATACACGAAGAATGTATATATTGAACAAGTCAATGGATGACGTTTTAAAAGCTGCACCTTTCTAAATCCTTTACCCAGGTCTCACTTTATACCCAGGGCTTAAAATTACTTGCGTGCAAGTATATTATGCAACTTTAAGAATATATGTTTTGTGATGTCCCAGTTCTTACTGACCCCTTGTAAAGCATTGCAAAGGGCAAAGAAATGAAGCCTCGAAAACGTAAAATGGCGAATGAGACAGACTTTCATTAGCTCCTGGAAAAAAATATGTTTTTTTTCCTGTAGACCATAGATAATAAGTTTGCAGACAACAAAGGACCAGTTGACGAACAAGCAGCTGAGTTTTGGGTAATAGAGCTGAGTTGTTTGAAAAATGTTGTTGTGTACTGCCTGACCTACATCTGCACTACTTGCAGCTTGGGGAGGGGGGAGAAGATTATACTGAGTGTTTGAGAGTTTCTAAAATCATAACTGGCAGTCTTTGTTCTCATCATAAACAACATGTAAGAAAATCTTACACAGGAATCCTGCCTTTTTAGGGAAAGTAATGACAGCAGGCAAAGAATTTCTTCCAACTGTTTTCTATTCCTTGTCGTGCCAATGCCATTAAGTTAGACAAACTTTTAATAGCTCTTAGTCTTTGTGGCTGTACTTGATGTTTGCTAACAGTGTCCTAGAGGAAGCTAAATAATTAAAAGGTAGACAGTGTGCAGGAGCAAGCAGGACTCTCATCTGCTTCACAGAGTAAGATTATGAAAAGTCAGGACAAGATATCCGGAAAATAAATTTTAAGTAAAAAAAGAAAATTACTGTTGGGTTAGCTGCACCAACAAATATACAAACAATACAGAAGTCAAATGATGGAATTTAGTGAGGATAATAAAGCTGTTAACAGGTGGAAGTAGACTGCAGAAGGCACCTAATTAATAGAGTGAAACTGTGTAATCCGTTATGTTTTCATCCACACAAGACCCATTTAAGCTCAGCTGAAATCTCAAATGAGTTGAATCTTATGTTTTCCAAGCATGAATGTTCAGCAATATCTGACTGTGAAGGCAAACTCAGCACAGAGTTGCGTATAGTTAGACGATGTCACTGCAAAAGCAGGTTTCATGCAAGTTAGTGGAAGCAAAGTGTAAACTTCCCAGGTCATTGTGCACATCAGGATTTCAGACTCCCCACAACGAAAATATTAAATATATCCATACGTAGTAGGGTCAATCCTGTGATTATCCCCTGTGTTTAGTTCCCAAAGTCGAATTTCACAAATGTTGTGGTTTTAATTGGGGACGAGATAGTGAATCCAGTTTAGTGACCCAGTGTTATGTGACTTGAGTGCTGGAGACAATACTTCGTGAAAGAAATGTCACGAAATCACATCCCTGTTAGAAGCAAAGACTCCTTGAGGCTAGGTATCAACAAAATTCTTTATTCCTGTTCTTTGTAGAAACAGACTTGAAGGCTCAGATTCAAAATACCAATTAGGATCTGTTATGCTGAATGCTGTAGCACCTGCAATTAGAGGCATAATTCAATTAACATCTGTTCACAGTCACATATTCAGAAACTTACACACCTATGAGCTTACATATGCATACACTTACATACTGACTGGGAAGAATTATGTTCCTAAATATGGCTTCCTAACAGATAACGTGATAGATGCAACGCTAGTGAGGCAGAAATGCCAGGAGATTACATGCCTTGTAGGAATCTAGGACTTGTGACGGAAGAACCCTATTGAATTTATCCTTTTTGCCAGATGAATCTGGATCGATCTATTTCTTTAATTCCAAGTTATACAAAATCCCCAGAACTAGACAGAAGTTGCATAAGTCCATCACCATCGCTGAACTAGTATGGCTCACTTGCTTGGTAAGCTCTTTAAAAGACTGACCAGTGCTGGAAAGGAAGGGAACCTGAAATAACCACTTCTTTTGAACAGAAATAACTGTGGCTCCCGTGCTTTGGGCTGACCTTCATGCTGTCAGTATGTATTAGGTGTATGGTGAAGCTTACCAGACCAGATCTCCAGGGACTTTGGTAAAGGGCTGCCTAAGCTGTGAATTCCTGACAGCCTTAGGCACTGAGTCATGCAGCTCAGCCAGCTTGGTGGCCTATCTCAGCATGCACAGTAGCAAAACTTTAGGCACCTACTTAAGCTTTGTGTTGAAAACTTTTGGTGCCTGTGCATGCTGAAGCACTTTAGCAGCAAAGCAGCTTTTTTTGTGAATCTCCTCAGAGTTAAGTACATGAATACAGCCTAAAATGAAATTGAAGTGGCACAATTCCTTTGTGAGGGTCTGCATAAGTTCTCTGAAACGAAACCCATCTCTTTCATTAGGAATATCTGTCAGCAAGAAAAAGATTTAAAGGTCATTGGTTTGCAAAACGGTATGAGCAGAATCTCAAGGCTGGTAGAGCAAGTCTTGCTGAGGAAGCTGAAAGGAAAGGGATGAAACATCTTAATTCTCCCTGCAGGCCCCCTGAGTTCCTCCAGTGCTCTTCTGGTTTTGTCCGTGCAACTATCTACTGATGAATCTTATGATTAGGGTATTCCACTTCCACCAAGTAGTAGCAAACACTTGTACAGCAAAATGGATACGAATAGAAAAAAATGTGGGGGAGAGATACTGCTTTTTTTTTTCTCATTGAGATATTTATTTACATCGTGCAATTTTGAATACTTGTTTGATGAAAGACTCTGCACTTTATTCTCAGAAGTAGTTTTATTTTTCAAAAGTATATTTATTATTTATTCTAAAGCTTTTGAGTAGGAAGACACACTGAAGATTACTATAATGTATATCTAGCTCCCATTTCATTGCAAAGATACAGGGGAATCTGGGGTTGTTGATTTTCTTACAGACTAAAAATCAATGGTAACCTTATTGTAGATAATGAAGAAGTTTAAAGACACAAATATTTAGTGGACATACGTATTCCCTTGAATTTCAGTGTTAGTGGGTTCTCTGTTGCAGTTTAGCATATATTTTTTGAGATGTTTTAAAAAAATGCAAAGGAAGAACTTGAACAATGCTTTTTAAAAATACTACATGCATAACTTCAGATACCATACTACAATATAATAGCAGCTCTCTGTCAACATGCTAAGGGCATAGAGAAAAAGGAAAGTCCTTAGGAAGAAAGAAAATGAATTGGAATATGGAAAACAGCTGAAGAAATGTATGATTAAAAAAGTATTATGCCCTCTTTATTTTCCAAACATGGATTGATGGGACAAAGTCCTTCAGCTGTTTTTAGAGTGTAGTACAAATATTAAATAATTTACCCAAAGAGCTCGCACTTTGCAGTCATACTATCCAACAATAGAATTATGCAATTAGGCCACTAACGGACTTCTTCTCAGCTGTTAACGTCAATGTAAAGAGCAGATGTGAGTATGAGTCATGTCACCTGTTGTACCGAGAACTCAATTAATATGAAGATTACCATTCCAAAGCACAACTCCATGCAAGAATCTCTTAAATGTAATCTATTTTGTGTTAAGAAATTCTATTTGTACAACTGTCAGCATTCAAAGTGGCCTTTTAGCCCTAATATTTTTGTACTGTTAGGCACAAAAAAAAGAAGCAATTGCAACATCTCACAAATTGTATAAATTATCAAAGGGCACTACATCCATCTTCATCCTAAAATGTGTGTTACTGTGACACTAAGACGGCTTCATTGTTGTTTTTACCCACTTTGTTCCTAAGTTTCTGTCCCCCCTTTCCACAAGCAGTTTTGTTGCTTGAAAGGAGGCGGGAAAGGGAACTGCTGGATCCAGTGGGAATTTTATTCTTGGATTTTTTTCACAGGGAAGGTGCATCAAAGTGGACTTTGGTTATGAAGAAGATGCATTATTTATTATTACTGTGGAGGGAATTATGAATGCTCTACTTCATTGTTCCATTTGATTTAAAACCAGTGGAAGAGGGAAATTTTTGTTGAGTAGTCTCTTCCTTCGGACTGTTTGTTTATGTCTTAAGTTACCATAATGGCTGTATAATTGACAATTCATTTTAATGATCCATTTGTTCCACATTCTTCCTTGAAAATGGACCAGCTAATCAGAATTATTGTCATTATTCTCACAATGGCACCTGAAGACCCAAATCACAATTCCTCTTATAAATAAAGGATGGAAAATTCAGAGACATCATTTTGGCCTTCCTAACTGTACCATCTAATTGCCTAAAAATCCTGTGCTTGGCTCTGTTGGGGTGATTCAGAAAGCTGTAGTGAAGCAACTGGGCTTCCTACACAACAAAGAAGATACTCTAAGAGTCTCCAAAGCATAATTCACAGTGGCTGGTAAGAAACAGGCACTTCTGAAAGCTGAGCCACAAAAAATGTAGATAAATTAGGAATCCAGAGAACATGGAGCTGACTCTAAAGGCTGTATCTGTGCCTACTTAAAATCCACTCCTCTCTTCTGTACAAAATCTTGTGGCAAATAATGGACTAGAAGCAGGGCAGAGGAAGATCTGCTAATGACAGATAAAAAATCAGTTATAGACTTGCCTGGGTAGTTCCCCTTTCTCACTGCATCTCCTTCACAAATGTTTGTGGGTATCTAGACCCATGAAGAGATAAGAGGGGTCAACTATTTAAGCCTTGAATTCACAGCTTCAGCAAAAGGTGAGAGTTCAGCACACTTTCTTATGCCTTTCCTATAGATTTTTGGTGACTTGTTCAGTGTGTTATTAATTTTTTTTTTTTTTATTATCCTTTTGTGGAACATAACTCTCACCAGTCCCTGTACCTTACCCTTTGGAAGCTGTTAGAGCTTAGACTTAGAGCCATTAGCACCGCTTAGAGCACAGAGGCCTGACTCTTACGCTTTGAAAGACCTTACCTGGGACCAGACAATTTTTAGGCAGTCCAACACCTAAACTCTTCGAATTGTGCCCTTAGGCTTATTCATGACCTGTTGGAATTGAGAGAAAATATGAGGCCTTGTGCTTAAAAAAATTGTTTATTTTTTTTTTGTTGCCGCTATTTGTATTGCTAAAATAACCTTCACTGAGGTTTTTTTTTTAAGAAGTCATTTACACATTTTATCACGTGCGTTGTTTTCAGTGTTCACCAAGTATAAGGGCTGGCTCCTAAATACAAAGGGATTTTGCCACTGAACATAATGGGAACAAGATCAGGTCGTATGTCCAAGACAGATGTCACCTTGCAAAGAACAAAAATACTGATGTCTTCACTGCAAAAAAGTCTAGGCCCTTCAGGAGTTTCATGAGAAATTGTCTTCAATTAAATAAGGCACCATCAGAAAACAAAAACGAAACAATCTGGAAGCTCCTGAGGCTGAGACAGACAACAGACACTGGAATGAATGATGCCTTTGGAGCAGCTCCCGGTCAGAAAATGGGAGCAGAACATGCGAGCTGGAGGCTAAGGTTGTCCTGAAGACATTAGAAAGGGAAAAAAAGGCTCTTGGCAAATAGCTCTGTTAGATTAAATGACAAAGAAGGGTTGTAGGAGTTTCCCCCCCACTCCAGTATTACACTCTGGGATTTCAAACAGAGGGGGCAGCGTAAATTCCATGCTCTAATAATAACAGCTGAGGATAGGAGAGAGAGTGTGCAACATCGGTTCTTATTGCAACAACGAGGGGGCGGGAGAGTTTGGCGCGTGAACTGCAAGGACATTTAAGCCAAGTCTGCTAGAAACCAAGGCTCTGGGCTCCAGCAGCCCCTAAAATCTACCTAGAATTATAAAAAATGAAAAGCTGGAAGGGATTTTAGGCACTTTAATGTATCCTTCCTTTTGACCATGGCTGCTTCCTGGTTAGCTGCCTTTGCATGACACTCCTTCAGCACAGAGGGTCAACTTGTGCTCAGCTTTAAACACATCATTTGTATTATTCATCCCCTTGAGTCTCTTGCTGAATCATGGCTAGGACCGATTGTTACCAGGTCACCCTTACAGCAAAACTAATGAAGCTATCTTTGGGCTAATAAAACTGCACAATTGTAATATGGAGCAGAAAAATGTACATATGAGTGTGTAATTCAGGGTCCATCTCATATATCAGTTCTTAATAATTCTTCCTGATAAAGGGTGGTGCAGCAGTGTCTGACAAATGGCGTAGTCAGTAATTGTATTCTGTAATATCCATTTTGAGAATGGATATGTAAGTGTCCCTGCATTCTTCGTTACCGCTAAGGAGAATGCTGTTAGTGACCGCCAGTTCCTGATCGTCTCTAATAATAAGGACGAACAGTGAGCTAAGCTCATGTTGTTCATGATGCTGTGGCAAATGACAGTACCTTTGAGACCAGGTATTGCTGTTGCCACTTCCTCCTTCCTCAGCTCCCTGATTCATCAGAGTCTGTGAGCTTTTCTCTTTTGTTTGTTTTTTTGCGTTCCGTTCACTGCTAAGTGCCTTTCAGAGTTGAAACATGCAAAACGAGTGCTATAATGAGATGTTATTTTCAGTGTGCTTGTGCCAGGGTCTCAAATGTTGCAAGGTTTCTATATTAATAGCATCTGAGATCTGAATGATTCCTGCACAAAGTAGTCCAAGTAATGTTGTCTAAAATTTCTTTTGTCCAGCCCAGTACCTCACAGCTGAAGTAGACGATATCTTTTTGAAAACACGCATCCAATACAACCAATAGAATATTTTTTCTGTGTTCTTTGGTAACTATTCCAATAGTTAACTGTCTGCTTTTAAAACAATATACCTTAATTCCAGTCTGAATTTCTCTAGCCTCAACTGCCAGTCACTGATTGTTATTGTGCTTTTGTTAGATTAAGGTAAACATCGATTTTCTTTTGTCCAGCCCACAAAGAGATTGTTTCAAAATCACATCTCACCCTTCTCTTTGAGAAACTACTTCACTCTGAGATGTATTTTCTGGAATAACTTCTGTCTATCTATTCTGAAACTGCTAAATTTACAGTATTCTCTTTGAAGCACACACATCAGAACTACATACAGCTCACCAGTGGTGGTCTCTTCAGCCTTGTGTATGGCAGATTATACCTTCTCCCTCCTTCCTGCTAACATCGCTGTTTCACATTCAAGGAGTGCCAGAACCCTGCTTGTCACAGCTTTGCACTGAGAGTTCATAAACCACTATTTATCCACCAAGACTCCCAATCTCTTTCCAGAATCACTGCTTTTCAGGACAGTCTCACATCCCTTAACTACGATCTGTGTAAACAATGTACTTTTAGCTTTACTTCAGGCAACTTTTGTAAGGAGAAGTATCTTTCCTTTATGAGATCCACGTATATACTCAGAAAATAAAAACAAAAGAAGCCTTGGGCACGTGAGCTCTTCTTCATTTCTGTGTGGAAACTGATCAAAATCAGACAGATACACACCCAGATATTGAATAGCACAGACATTAAAGCACTCTTCCATTTCAAAACAGGAAGGGACACATCCCTCGTGTCCCTGGTGACAGATCTAACTACTGGGATATTGCCTATTCTGTGGCAGCTTTCCTCTCTCTTCTTGCCGGCTTGCTCTTTTTTTTACTTTCTCTTACTGAGAGCTGTCCGTCAGCCAAAGAGGTCTTTGTGCAAGAGATTTGGAGTTGGAGTGATTTTACAGTTAAACCCATTGATGCAATAAAAACCAGCACCTCTTCCACAATCCTTTCCTCACTTTTATAGCATTAAGCCACTACAGCTGCAACAACATTACTGCTTTTAGCTGCATCAAAATTCTTGTTGTGTATTTGGAGTCAATTTGTCAAATGATCTGAATAGCTGTCTTTAGATCAGCTTTGCTGTCTGCAAGCCTTAGCAGGAATGCTTTAAGGCTTTCTCCAGAGTTATATTTAATAATACTTTAATATTATTAAATATTCTAATACTTCTATAATTTTTTTTTTCTCATTTCACCAAATAGAAAATTAAGATTGAGAGCAGATAATATTTTTCCAAATCTCAAGTAATTTATGGCTTTGGTACAGGTTATTTGAATTTCCCTGGTAGAAGTCAATCAAAAATAATGAATCTTGTTCAAGAAATTAATCTAGTTTTGCAGCTCCCTACTGTGTGTATTATGACATGCTGTAGAAAAGAAGTCTTTCTTAAATATGTTTGGTCTTGTCTGTTTCACCACTCTGAAACTCTCTCTCTGCTTCCTAGATGAACAGAGGAATTTTCTTTCCTCCTCCTTCGACTTGGCACCTCAAATTTCAGTTCCCAGTCCTTCAGCAGCTTAGCTAACAGCTAAAGAGATCACTTAATCCAATATCCAACAAACTCTTTCAGCATTTGCTTATCTCTAGGTACCTGATGTGTCCAGTGACGGTGTGATGACCTGCCTTGTTGCACCAGACATGTTGGCCTCTACAGAACACATTTCACTTTCTCACGGACTTAACTCAAACTCACAGGCAAGTAGCTTCTTCCACCTAATAAGTGTAAAGTTAAACTGAAGTTCTGTCAGCTACTTAAACCAAAATAAACATCGTGAACTGATATTCTGAGGTACAGAGAAAAAACCATAACATTTGTGATCATCAGTAGGCATTGTCAAAGTTCAGTAGCCACCAGGTCTGTGCCTTACTTGTTTCTGTACTGAAATTGCTGAGGGATACACAGGTCAAATATTCATATGAGGAAGAATTCACTATTAAGAATTCAAATCTGTCCTTCCTTCCAGTGATGTTACACGGAATATTTGTGACAGCAGTGTTTTCTCTACTCTTTCTTTGGATAAAATAGTGCAATGTCTCAAGTACAGATTTAAGTGCACCTCTTTACAACCAACCTACTCAACAGTCAATAATAAACTGGAAATGCAGATTATTAATAACTCTGAATCACATGCTGTAAACTGTAAACTTTATTTAAGAAGGAGCAGTTTGGATTTTATACATTTCTTTTCATATGATATGAAATCATTAAATTAGTGGTGTAATTTTATTTAGGAACACACATAAAGCATAACTGGCTGGTGGATCTGAATATTGCTGATAATAAAACAAGAATGATGCTGACCTGGACAGAAAATCATTAAGTGTGATCATTAAAATATACACACATTGTAATAATAATCCAATCTAGTCAGCTTCTTTTATTTAAGGATATAGTGTGCCAATGCCAATACTATTAGTGTAAGTGGCCAGCAATGCTATGATCATTTAGTACAGTCTGTATTAACACTGAAAAAGAACAAACAAAAGACATCAAAAGCATAAACAGAAAAAGTTAATATCACCAGACAAAAAAAACCCACAACTGAAGGAGCAAAGCTCCATCACTTCATTTTTAGCTGAAACCTTCCTGCTGACCCCATCTTCTGAACCAAAGTCTGTTCCTCAGTCACAGGCTGTTATGGTTGTTTTAGGTTGTTTCCAGCTTTGAAGTTCTATTTATGATAAGGAGAAGCTGAAAAGAAAAAGCTAGAAATTCTTAAAAAGAAATAGAACTTTTAAGTACATATGTTCAAAGACTACTTGTATGCTCACTTTAAAAAAAGAAAAAATTAGAGCCCTCAACTTTGAGAAAGACCAGAGATCAGCTGAAGAGATGGGAGGAAAGAAAACCAGAAGAAATTAATTCATTGTCAGAGCAGAAAGCACCTAGGAGAAGCTGATCAGAAATGAAGTTGCAGGGTGGGGAAGATAAGGGAGAGAACGGTATAAGCTGAAAAGGAAGTATTGAGGCAAAAGCAGGCACTTTTAGTAAGAGATATTTTTTAAGTGTTCCTTTCCTGAAAGAAGCTTTCCAAACAGATTGCACTGTATTTCACCTTTATGCACTTCAAAATTACAAAAAAATAGCAAAAATATCTAGTTCTCTGGGTAAATGGTCCTCTGATTGTTCAGATCACATTTGTTTTATAAACCTACTGTGTGTGTATATGTGTGTATATATATATGTATAAACCAAAGTTAGGTAGTGCCAGTTTCTCTGAGTGGTACTGATCTACCTCAAGAGAAAAAGCTATGGAGTCTGTAAAACAACTGCAGATTTTCACTGGTTTAGAAGTCTAGCTCTCTTTTACTGTACTTTATGCATGCGCTCTAAAAATCTAAGCCTAAACTTTAAAGTATACACAGAAAGTAAACAGATCTCCATTTGAGGAGTCTGAGCCTTGTACATGAGACTGAGGGATAAAGAAAACATCTATGTTTTTTGCTTTCAGGACTTAGTGAATATGTACACTGGAAAACTCGGGATATTAGAAACTATAAAGACAGTGGATACTGTACCCAAAGGGTGGGTAGTTAATAAAGTAGTGGATGTACCTGTGCCATCATAGCCCAGAGATGGCCAACTAATAAGGATAAAGATGGGGAGAAAAAAAAGAAAAAAAGAAAAGATTTATGTTCGATTGGATGACTAATTCAGGACCAAGCTAAAAAAGAAGGCTACTTTTGCAAATGACAATTTTCTAAATGCTTATGCACCTAACTCTACCCTGGTAACTCAATAACCAATTAATATGCAAAGTAGTACCTTTTATAACACACCAGGGAGAAAATCAGGAACATTTGAACAATGAAATCCTGATTCTGCACTACTAAAGTCCATATGAGTTTTGCTCTTGACCTCAGTGAGCATTAACATGTAGTTATCTATTTCAGCAGCAGTACAGCCCCTCCCATTCTTTGACTCGGTGAGACAGTTCGTTTTCCATATAATCAAGACTGCAATGAACAACTGCTTTCTCTTCTCACTAAAATCTGTCATAAAAAATGACTGCATCAACACCAGGCATTTGGTATAATGGAATTAAAGTAATCATGTTGCAAAACATTGTCATAGAATGATATTTCTTGCCTTGACATGAAATGTTTTGGATTTACTTCAACATTTTTGTATCAGGTAAGGGTGCTTTGGTCTTCGGATTTTTGTAGAAGCAGACTGCTATGTTCTGAAAAGGTCCATGACATTAGAATGAATTACTTTGTGACAGGGTCAAGTGCAGCTTTTAAAATGCAGAATGGGATTTCCTCTGTCTGTATAGTTCATATCTGAGGGCACAGGACTTGTTTATTTGGTCAGTCTGCAAATGGGTCCTTCATAAAATACAGTAATAACAATAAATGCATCACGGAGATGAACTAATTAAAAAGCAACCTTCCCTCCACTGTTTCATGAACAGCAAAGAAAACAAAAAAAAAACTTGTTGAGGTTGTGGAGTTACCAGGATACAGATGCATAACCATCACTCGGGATTTACTGAGAAAATACAAATTCTCACTATCAAAGGTTAACATATATGTTTGAACCTTGTCATGGAGGATGTCGGTACATATTCTACCTCCAGGTGACTGGGACTGATATGATACAACTTTATAGAGTCTCCACAATATTTCACCTCACTGTGAGGGACAATTCTATTTGAATCATTTCTAATACTAAGGCAAAATCTGTGTCCTTGCACCTCCACGTATGCGGCCTTTAGAAAAAGAGTCAGTAGGGACTGGGAATATGGTGATTTTTTTGTTGTTTGTTTTCGTACCCCACTAACCTTTCTTTCACATTTATCTCCCTTGTGTGGCTGGGTTGTGTCTGTGAGAGACTTTGACTTGTGATAGATTCTGAAACACCACAGCTGTTTAGAAACATTTTCCCTCTTCATTAATTCCCTGGATATGGGATAACCCTCCTGCCCTTACTCTCCTACCGGGAACACAGTCCCCCCACTAGTCATGTGCATGCTATAGCACGTCCTTGGGAGACAAGGAAGGAATAGCAGAGTAGTGAGAAGAGGTTGGGTGTGCAGCCTGCTCTACAACTACGCCGTGACTCTGCAAATGGGAAAGATCAGCTCTGGTAGAAGCAGAGGAGAGCTGTACAGCAGAGAAACAGACTGGAAGTTACCATGCACGCTGTGACAGGTTAGGACACAAAGCTAGTATTGTGGCTACATTATAATGGGAGTGCCTGATAATTTTGGTGTTGTTTGGTATTACACACTTTTGGTTTGTCACAGAAACTGTCTGTCACTTATCGTTACTGTCAATCAGTCCGCTTGCCCTGCCAGGTGAGGAAATTTGCCATAGGAGGAGTTTACTTCTGATTTTGATAGGGAAGGTTCATGTAGCCATAGTGAAGGAGGGCATCTGGACTGATGAATGACTTGTACTATCTGCAACCCCTTCCCTGACTATGTCCCAGCTGCCTCTGAGAAAATGAGCCGTGGTAAGACTGTGGTTTACAGTTGTTGGATGTGTTTTACAAGCTGTAAAAAATCTGTTTACAAAAGATAAGGTGAAAAAAGTTGTAATAAAGGTGAATAATTTTGACATGCTAATATATGTCTTTAAATCCTACCCCAAATATGAACCAAATACCTATATGGATAATTCCTTCTCCTGTTCAGTTTTTTACTTCCATGTGAGATCACTACACCTCCAGAATATCTTGAGTGAACTTAATGAAATTGTTCTGGATGAGTAATGGGAGATACAGTTACGATACCATGATTTCATGGTTGTAGTAAACATTGCACAAAGCAATCCCGGAATGATAATGCTCCATACTGTTATGGAATCCATTTTATGGTCATATTCTGTCCTTGCTGCTGCTTTTCTCCACAGAGCAGTGACCATGATATCCCAGAGGTAGAGTGTGGGAGGATATAGTAACTATTTGGGCACCATGAATTGCCTTTTATGATATGGAAATCTTCAGTATATGCCTTGGTTTCTCCAGTTCATCACCCAGCAACAAGGAGACAAAGCAAAATAGTGCTCATTGAAAGAACAGAATTCCTACTAATAGCCCAAAGAAGCTTCACCAATCCTTTCTCAAAAAGAAAAAAGCATCATGACTCTTGATAGTATGATAGCATCTTGGTATCAGACTTATGTAAGGTTAAAGCTTGATACCGCTGTTTCAGGTTTACATTGTCATAAATGAGAGCAGAACTTAGTCCTATATCTCTGCCTTTATTCCATAGAGCTCAAGGAGTTCTAACTCACTGAAAGGTTTATTTATTTGTTTATTTTCTTCTTTTTTGTCTTGCACAGACCTCCTTTCATGCATTGCAAGGTTCATTTAGGGGTAAAATCCTCCCCTGATTGCTAATGCTACATCATGAAAATTCCTCTCTTGATCTCTCCAGCTCACCAAATCTGCAGTTCATTTCAACTTTATGTTGAAATATCTCATAATTTTTCACCCATTTGCTGTTACAATTTTCTTTAATTTTGCAATATGTACTTTACTTTAGGGGAAATTGTAGACCCTATCTGAATGGCAGATACAAATCCAAAATTGAAATCACATCCCCTTTGGAAGGAGACACTTTGGAAACTTCAGATACAAGTCTGAATTCTCAGCACCCTCAAGAACTTGTACATGTTAAAACCAAAATCTGGAAGCTTTTCGCGTGTGTGTTTGTGCCTGGAGCTGTTAAGTTATAAATGACCTTAAGCTCAGCTACCATTTCTCCTTTTCTTACAGAAAATATCAGCTGCTGGTCTTGTTTCTGAAAAGAAGAGGTTCTGTTAAGAGGTGCGTGACCTACTCTTCACCCTGTCAAAGCACTCTATATGCAGAAGAGTTTAGGGACCACAAAGAAAAGGTTACCAGTCCTGGTAACTCAAGGACTCAAGAAGTATTAGGTAATTGAGATCAAACTCTGAATAAACCTTTGAACATTTATCTGTTTACTCAAAATGAATCTGAATGTTGAGCCTTCTGAAGTTCACTTGTCCCTGTTATTTGAAAAATGGATTATGATAAATTACTGAGTTGTCACTGAGAGACAGGAAGACTTCAGTGCGAGGCAAGCCAGCAAAACTCCATTGGAAATACAGTATAAATTACTGACCTCTAAAATTGTCACTTTGATATCACTTGACAATGTCATTTTAATCAGAAAATCTCCTTTTGTGCTGTCTCTGCTGCCAGTTGTAAAGCTTTCTGGCACCTATATGTTTCCAGTAAGATTTACTAGTCTGTATCTTTAGCAACAAATAGAATGCACCTGGTTGGTGTTTCTCTTATGCTGTCAGCAGGGCTCCCTATGTGTCTGGATAGAGTCAGTATAAGAAGAAACGTTTGATATGATGGATCTGTGAGGGAGCACTTGAAGTGCTTTTCAAGGGGAGGTGCGGTGCGAACTCTACAGAGTGCTCACAGGTCCCGTGGCAGGAAATACAGCAATTCAGATTGAAGAAGCAAATTCAGAATATGCAATCAACTGTGATTTCTCCCTGATTATCTCAGGATAAATTAGGGAATGCTTTTTACAGCTAATCAGAGATATCTGGAAAGAAGTAATTTGCATAACTTCAAGTCAAATTATGTCATGAGGACAGCTGAGCTAATGTAAACTGGCATTTACTGTAAAATTAGCATGTATTGCATTCAAACAGGGAAACAAAGAGGCAGTGGAAACCTGTCGACTAGAAACTAGGAAGAGCAGCATTAATTGATGGAGTGCAGACGCTGTGCTACATGAAGCATATCAATGCATGAAGCACTAGGAACGTAAATATACAAAGGCCAAAACATTTGCAGAGGGGACTCATCTGACAAAACTGTAAATACCATGGATTCTGCTGGCTGTCTAACTGTCACTTTGTAGCTGCATTTTGTCGTGGTTTGTAGTTTAATATTCCAGGGGAAAAAAATCTGTGTTTTCTCATTTAGGGGAGACTGTTTTTCACTTCCAGTAAATCCAGCCTAAAATTAGCTACTAATTCAGTATTATAGCAAGGCTGGAAAAGACAATCATACGTGCTTTTGTTTCTCCTTCAAAAACACGCAATGCGCTGGAATTCCTGTTCACCTGTATCTTCAAGAGAGTGGTTTTGAAGTCTAATTTTATCATGGGGGATATATAAGAGGCTCTGGCTGCCTCATGGCAGGCTGCCAGAGTTTCTGCCCATTTTAAGCTCTAAGTCTGACAAGTTTCCTATCTGGAAGCCCTGATCTGAGAATGAGCTTCATGTGGTGAAGCACTGGAAGATGTGATTTTTCATATGGCACCAAAGGTTCAAACACTTCTGCCAGCCTGGTGCTTCAATTGATAGAAAGAGCATGTTCCTGTGAGCTCTGATGTTCATCTGCAATCCACTTTATGCAGAGCTAAGGCCCAAAGTAGGACTTCGTCCAAAGGCTGGCAAGGGATGGATGTACAGACATTGGAGTTTAAATGAACTAAACACATAAGGCAAATGCTTTCTTGCAGGAGCTTTGAACGCTAATACCCATTATCAAATCTATGGAACGACTGCCATTCTAAGAATAAATTAAATTGGAGACTGATGCAGTTAGGCAGGATCAACCAGTGACTAGTTTATCCCTGAAGTTAAGGCAGTGTCTCTCCACAGTATGTACTTTTTCATAGGTACAGATCTGGGTAACGTTTTTCTTAACGAGGGTCACCCAGCTCGTGAAGATTTAGTGCTTGGCATCTGGTATCAGTTTTGTTACAGCTGGTATTTAGAAGATGCAGATTATCTGTCCAGTCCAACACTGAGACAGAACAGTCTCAGTGGTGAGGTTCTGGATCTCTGAAATGGTTTTTCACCTTTGGTGAAACTGATTCACAAGCATTTAGGTGATTAGTTGACTCCCATGTAGACTTCTAATTACTTTTAGATTTCTTTGAAAAAAATCAGCTCTTCTAATTTTAAAAGCCGTGTTATTGGTTTTATTTAAATACATGACATTCATTATCAAACACAGTTTTAACACAGGTCATTCATATACAGATTATATAATTTCCACTGCTTACTTGAATATGCATTTCATTTATTGTGAGTCCATGTACAGATTTTTGTTTGAAATCCTGTTTTGAAGAGGGCTTGACTGACGTGGGAACCAGTCAACCCGGAAAGCAAGGGAGGTTCTCCTCCCACTCTACTCTGCCCTAGTGAGGCCCCATCTGGAGTACTGCATCCAGTTCTGGGCTCCCCAGTTCA
>Ga0181612_161584_pt1 | contig 18475 bp, 8 predicted proteins | sample HoacroProtozoa21_FD_119630 | JGI IMG/M metagenome (GOLD analysis project Ga0181612, IMG submission 119630) | Hoatzin crop microbial communities from Cojedes, Venezuel. Combined Assembly of Gp0051906, Gp0051904, Gp0051908
AGAAAAAAAAAATGATATATTGGTTGATCACATAATGACTGTAAGACAGCAGTTCGCTATTGCTTTTGAGGGGAGAAAAAAAAGAAAAAAAGGCAAATGTGAGGCTGAAATGTATAGCAAGGTGTCTTTATATATACATGAGGTGAAAGTGATTGAAAGTACTAACAGCAATGCCCCGGCCACGAATAGTCTTTTGGAAGACTGTGCTGTTCAGTCACATGTATTTGGAAAACATGGTCTCAACCAAGAGCAAGTGCAGAAAATGCCTCCTGAGGTAATTAGGGGAACAGAGAAGAAACTGAAGAATTTTGTTTAAACTGTCAAAACAAAGGCAAAGATTTACAACACACTACAGAAGTGACAGAAAGGGTTAAAAGCTTTTTCACTTGGAAAAGCATTCTGGAGCAGAAAATAATAATTATAATAATGCTTGCCCTGAAGTAGTCAAGAACCAGAAAAAGGTTTCCAAATTTCTTACAGATAATAGTGTGGTTTTGTCTGTTTTACTAGCCTTGCTTTTCTTACCAGTATAGCAGTACTTCAAGCGGTTTTCCAACAGTCGTAGTGAAAGCAAGCAACATAGATAGCTGCCAGACAGGGCTTGAGAATTAGGTTATTATGGAATACTCTTTCTTTTAGCTGTCTCTGTTAATTAATTAATAATTTTCTAAGGTCAAAGTGTTGTGGTGCAGTACGGTTTTAATTTTATTTTTAAATAAGTTGAATAGTTACTGATCAACAACGGGATGTGTTTTGGGGTGAAATGCACATAAGCAAGCGATATCAACATCTAATAAATTGAGGAGGAAGACACGTCAAGCCACATAATAGAGCAAAGCTAACTTGTTAAAATTCAAACTCTTTTGAAATTTTTTTAAGATCAAAGTGTTGTGGTGCAGTACTGTTAAGTCTATAGGACAGCAGAAGTGATTTTTCCCCAAGCCGCCTGCATTGGCCAGAAAGACAAAAGCCAGGAAATGGAATTGGCAGCATCATAATTGAGTGAGGGAATGGCCTGGATTTCTCAGTGTCTAATAGTGGCATAACTGCTGCTAATTCATTCAAGTTGTACCTGAAATGACCTCATTTATATAAGTATGTGTTTTAGGAAAATATTATGGAAGGGAAATCTTGAAATTAAGAATGTGTAGCTAAACAATAGGTAAACCTCTGCATAGTCAGGTTATTATTATTATTGAGGTAATGTGGTGTACTGGTGGTCCTGTAATGAAATGCCAGAAATGAGTATATGTGGACACACTTGAGCTGTAGACATTTCTGAAAGACATCAAAATAATCCAAATAGTTCAGTAATCCTTTCATCTGAAAGTACAAGTCAACTCCTAGAATCGCTTTTCCAGGGCTTCCTATAATTATTCTATTTATCTTTCTAATATTCAGCTTCATTTTCATAGGCAAAAAAATCCCTCAGAAGTAGGTATGAAAGTAGAAATTAAATGGACTTTTATTTAATTCTTTCCCTGTTTAGTCAACCAACTTCTTCTGACACAGATAATCCTGTCATTTTCCTATATTCTTCCACCTTTTCATTGTTGACAAATCTGTATTCTCTTTTTCTGTTGATTTCCTCTTGTTCTTCTGGCTCCTGCTTAAGAATCTCCTTTAACACAGTCTCTTTTTCCTTCTTTGAACTCTTTTACAGTGCATCCATGGGCCCTGCTTTCTAGCCCTTTTCCCTCCCTATTCTTAGTGTTTGAATGAAGTAAAGCACTGTGAGAGCTTTTGCTAGCTTCTCTTTGCAGGCAACTCCCAAGCTTATCTCTTCACCCCATTCTGTCTCTCTCAATTTAGTTTCACATTTCAGCCTGTCTTTCTGGATGTCCTGTTCTCAGTTAAAACCCAATATTCTGAAAGTGAACTATCTCTGGGTTTTTTTTAGATTATCAGTGTTGCTCAGTTCTTCATCCTGGCTGGTAGTTTCATTATTTCTTTGGTGATTTAGGCTGTGGCATGTGTCCTTTTCCAGCTGCTTTTGTGCTGACCTGAAGAAATCACTGCTGTCTGTCCCCAGATCACCTCTTTGCTGAAAGTATCTGTCTTCTCTACATCCAATGGCTGATCACTTTTAAAGTATACCATTTAGTCTTAGTCAGAATGAATCAGGTTATTTTAAACAGTGAATTTCAAGTTTATTTTGATGGAACTGTGTTGAAGAAAAATCACATGAACATTTCATGTGGATGCCAGACTGGTCCATAACCTCTTTCAGAGGTCAATGCCGAGCAAGAAGGGGTTGTCTGGGAGCAGTAGTTGTACCTAGTAACAATGTGTATCCAAAACTGTAGCAATGGGATCTTCAGATCATAATAGCACCATATTGTAACAAGGCTTTTCTTGTACTTCTTTTCTCCACTATTATGTTCAGAAATGTGTGACAACTTCACTTTTATTAATCTTCTGTCATATAGACTAAATTTAAAAAATAGACAAAGAGAGACTAGTGGCATCCACAGCCTGAAGTAAGGAACAGAAGGAGAAGATTCAAAGCTTCCGGCACTTTAACCAATGCCAGGCTTGACCCCAAGCTAGGCAGCAGCGAATCCTCCAGAAAGGGAAAGTCCTAAAGTGCCACAAAGCTCTTTGTTTTACTCTCCAGGATTACACTTCTCTCTGTGTCAGGTCTGCAATACAGGATGTTCTTTTGGAGCTAGATATGTAAGGTTTATCTATGCAGAATGTTGAAAAGGAGTTGATCTCTTTCAAATGGGTGAAAGAAGTTGTGGCACTGTTTTGGTGTGCTTCACACCTTAGTAGCTGAAGAGCTCACCCAACATGTGAGGGCCCTATGCTCAATTCTCCTCTGACTAAACAGATTCAGACCCCCATTTCTCACTTTTCCCTGATCAGGAGATAGTACATATATCATTCTCAAGCTATCCCATGGAAAGAAAAATGCGTTTTCTTTGCTTGTGATAATGACAAACTGATTGGGCGCTTGGGCAAGAAGTGCGCTTCATCCGCTATCTAGTGGTTATGTTTAACCTCCAATGTAGAAGACCAAGAAGGAATGTATCCCGTCTTCATGACTGCTCTTGACACTGGACTAGCTAACGACTAAGAGAGCATACGAGGTGAGGAAAATGGTTTGGGGCACTATCAGCTGCAGGTATCTGTTGTCTCTAGGGTGTGCTATGAGAGAGCAGCAGCTGATGAAGGAGTGAGGGAGAGAAAGAGATGAGTTACACACTGTTGTCAAGATTGATATGCGCCTGTGCATATTCAGAAGAAGACATTTAGATATACAGGGGACTCCACAAAGACTGTGGTTAATTTTAAGTACCAGAAGGATTAGAGAGTCTGAGTCCCCATTGCTCTGGGTTTGGAAAACATGATACTCTGCCACATCAAGACAAAGGCCGATATAAACAATATTCTGTCTCTGATGTTACACAGTAGTGGATTCCTGGGGAAGAGAATAAGAATATGCAGTGATACATGTTTTCATCAAGCCAGAGATGGATGTCTTTATATTTCATGATCTTTGCTGTGTTTTTCCTCGATGAATTTGTCCAGTCGCTTTTTAGAGATGTTAAAGTTCAGCATCTGCAGCATCCAGTGGCAGACTTTCACCACTACTTGCAAACTCTGTGGAAACCACCTTCTCATACTTGTTTTGAGCTTGTCATATGCTGTTTCCCGCTGGTGCCTACTGGAACCTGAGAGAGGGTTCACCCCACTATCATGGCATCTACTGTGTTCTCCACAAATGCCCATGCCAGTAAGTGAGATACCTATGTCTTTTTTTTGTCAGGCTGGGCTCTGTCCTGGTTTTGGCTGGGATAGAGTTAATTTTCCTCTCAGTAGTTGCTGTGTTTTGGATTTAGTACCAGAAGAATGTTGATAACACTGATGTTTTCGGTTGCTACTATGAAATCAAGGACTCTTTCCAGTCTTCTATATTCAGCTAATGAGCAGGTGTGCAGGAGCTGGTAGGGAGCATAGCCAGACACCTAGCCTAAGCTGGCCAGTGGAAATATTCCATGACACGGATGTTGTGCTCAGTTTATATATGGAGGTTGGTCAGGGAGCAGATATTCCTCTTTTTATTCCTTTTTTTTCATGTGAATTCTAATCCTCTCTTGTTTGAGAGTTCAAGCTTTTCAGGGAGTTTGTGTTTTTCTGGGAGTTCCATGAAATTTGTGAAATCACCGAGTTCCAGGTTCCACAATCACTGCTCAAGGACTGGCTGCAAATTGGTGATCAGGTGGTGAGACAATTGTGTTGTGTATAGTTTGTTTTTGATATTCATAATAATAATTATTGTTGGTGTTATTATTATTGTCATTGTTGTTATTGTTATTATGTTATTATTTCCTTTGTTGCCTTGTTAAACTGGTTTTGTCTCAACCCATGAGTTTTACCTTTTATCCATTTTTCCTCCCCATCCTGCTGCAAAGAAGGGGAGGGGTGAGTGAGCAGTTGTCTAGTGCTTAGTTGCTGGCTGCCAGGTTTAACCATGACAGGCTGTTACATGTGGGAGCAAGCAGTGCCCAGTACACTGGCAGAACGATGAAATTTGAGTTGAGAGATGCCATTAAATAATAAGCTGTTTATTTTTCTTCCAGTATGCCCTGCTGTTTGTGCTCTCAGTATCTTTTCATCATACACCTATGCCTATCTCTGTAACAGCTAATTCTTTCTAAGGCGGGGAGACCAGAACTGCATGCATTTTTCCCCATGGAAATACATAATTGTTTTATATATAGTCTCATTTTTAACAGTAGAAATGCAACTGTTTTTTGTATCTCATTTAGTCTCGTATTTTTCCAGAGAGTGGACAGCTTTTATTGCTTGCAGGCCTGAAAGAAAAGACATTCAGAGAGATGGAGGTGATGGTCTAATAACACTGCTTCACTAAAAGAAGTTCGTTGCTAGAACCCTCAAGACATTATGTGTGTCCCTTTGCTTGAACTTATCTGGTTTTCCACTCTTCTGCACAACTGGGCAGTATATTGCTTGGGCTTGATTTTGATGGCCAAAGGTAGTCTGTACCATCTGTTACTCATTTAGTTCTCTCGACCTTGGTATTTGAGCAGCTGGCTTTTCTTTTTTGTCTGATGTTGTCAATGATTTTGGTTTTGAGGACTGTATTAGGACCGTCAAGAGTTCTTTGCTTATCAAAGCTCTTATATATTGCAAACAACAAAAAGCTCTACTTATATTAAAACTAACCAGTAACATATACAAGGAAAGGAACAGGAATTAAAATATTTTAATTCCAAGGAAGTGCAGGTCCTGTACATGTGCTTTAAGGATGAAAACATTTGCCTAGTTGTTGACTGAGGTAAAATATTTGTAAAAAATGCTAGTAAGTAAGAATTCAGTATTATAGTTTTCACATTAACAAATAATCAAGTGATATCTAAAGAATGTAATCTGATGCTGCAGATTTTCCTTGTCCAGAAGGTATCTTATGTTAGTAGGATTTTTCCCTGTGTTGTAAGTTGTACTAGCCTTATGATACAAAGGACACTAAAGAGATGGTGGAACACACCACTGACTCCAAGAACTTGTGTTGTGATGCACAAATTGGAGCTCTTAAATGTCTTACTATCAGGAGAAGTAGAATTTGGTTCTTCATTAACAAAATCAAAATCTTTAGGGCTCTCCTTCTTCCGTCCAAAATCAATAAACCCCAGAACCAGCAAAAAAAACCCAAAGCAAATAACCTGTTGAGAAACTGGACTGAGGACAAGTAGGTGTTATTAGCATTTCTTATTGTTTGGCATTCAGGAATATTCTGCCATCATCCCAGTCTTGGTTGTGATTCCTGTTCTGATAAGCCTGACTTTGCCCTAGTGCTAGATGGGGAGTCTTGGTGCCCAGTGATATGATCTGCATTATTGTAGGTGAAAATTATCTAAAGAAATTATGTGTTGCAACCTTTAACTTTGTGTGCCCAAGTTTTGTTCTGGATCAATTGTCTCTGACTGTAGATCAGATGCTTTCCAGCAGAGGGTGATGGTACATTTATACTGAGGCAGCTGATTACAGTGACATGGGAACAGAGATAATTTTGTACTGAAGAGGGTATGAACATATATGCATTTCTTTAAGCCCATTCCTGTATGTGGGTCTGAACAGTTCGAAGGTAAAATACTGTCTGGGATAATGGGAAATTATTACTGATCCAAATAATAAACAAGTAGATCTGTGAACACCAGAACTAAAGGAACCTAGTTTCGTGTGGTGTTACTTCATTAATTGATTACTCAACTGAACTATAGTATGATTCAATGTTGTATTTATATTTACCTACTAGTTTTCCTTTGAGAGCATTCCCTGATCAGCTACGTAAATGTTGCTGGTTTTGACTGTAGCAGTAGACCAATAAAACAATAAGTTATTATTTTTGAATGTGTATTCACCTATATGTTTCTACAAAGCTTTCAGGGGCTTAACTAACCTTGAGACGTCATTGCCTCTAGCAAGTTCAGATGAAACTGCCTAAGGGCTTCAAATCTTTCGTGGGAAGGAGGGCAACTGGAATAACATGCAGGATAGCTGTAATGTAAGTCTTGTTCCTGTAGGAAACCAAGCTATTGAAAGATAAATAGACCTAGAAATTATAAGAATTTTAACATCATTAACACCAGCAATCAGTACATTATTTAATAAGTACTCTGAGACTTCTGAGTAAAAGGTCTATGCAGAAATACTTCAGTTTGACTGAATCAGGATCTAGCATGGTTTAAAAAAGAATAATCACAAAAATTCCACCAGTCAACACAAACGAAAAAAGCAAAAGATTACAAATGTGAAAAAGTGTGTATCTGCTTTTCATCATATTGAGGGTATTGATTTCATTGCCATTTATTGTCATTCATTAATTCCAGTGATTTCACTATTAAAGCCATGTCTATCGGTGAATGGCCCCAGATACATTGTACATAAGCACTCATTGCAGATCTGTAATTGATCTACATTGTTTTGTGTGTTGCAGAGCCAGTAGCTTTAATAAATATTTGCTGCTTAGATCTTTGAGACCTCTGTGTGATAACAGAAAATTAGATTTGACATAATATACCTTTAACCGGAAAAATACGAACCTCATGGTAATCCTCCAGACAACCTATTTCTGTATGTCGTTTCAGACCTGAAAACTTATTCAAACTTTAATTTCTGCTAAATTTTTCTCACTTGCATTGAGTTAATGCCTTTACTTTCTGGTGATTTTCTTTGATTGCTGCGTCTATATTTTCAAGTAGGTGCACATCTGACAACTAATATTTGAAGTACGAGAAATTATTTTTCGTGCACTGTGTTTAGATGCAAAACTCTTTCAGACTTCCTAGGCAAAGAACAGTGAATTCTGAAACAGTAACTCATTGCAGAAAGGTACTTAGCTTCTACTGTCTGAGAGTAAATTGAATACAAAGTCCGGAATAGACTGCATTTGGGGAGAAATCTGTAACTGTGGTATGCTATTAATTTAGCTGCCAAATGTAATATTCATGGCTTTCTAATGTGTAAACAACCACAGCAAAAATGACTAACATTTTTACACACACACACACACTTACACAAAAAGATTAAAAGAGGCATGTCTAAATCTAACTTTAACAGCAGTGATTAGCTGGTTGATTCTGTCCCTTAGCAAGTCACACTTACAAAAGAGTAGCTGGAAGGAATTATAGTAGCAGATGCTGCGGTTTCTTTGCACTCTTTTGGACTACTAGGAAGCGTACGGCAGAGGTTGTAATCTTGATGCTTCTAGTGGAATTATTTTGGATAAATTATTATTTTATACTATCGTATCTATTTAAACACCTCCACAGCTTTTAGTAGGGGAATTCCTGGAGCTTTGTAGGTTCTGCTGAGAAATGTTGACATGCTTGGTGTTTTAGCTGTAGAGCAAATAAATCTCACTAATTTAAGGCCCAGGTCAGAAAGTAGTTAACCTCGTGTTTACATTTAAGCTGTGTGAGTATAATGTCAATATACATATATATGAATTTATTTGTTTAATATAATCAGGTAAATTCTCATTTTTACCAAGTGAAAATTAGTGTTTGCAAAGGCTCAATCTGTTATAAAATTGCTGAGATTCTGTGGCTGACTCCATTTCATCAGGGAACCAGAATTCCCCTTTGAATCCCACATTCCCAACTGGGCCACACAGAAACCACAGGCTGACTGGAACTGGCTCAGGGACAGCGCTCCTCCGCAGGATGCAAAAGTGCGTTTTTCTCTAAGAGGGAATACTTGATCTGAATATTTTGGCATGCTTTGAGAGAGAGTGCACTGGGCCTCTAAATTTCTCTGTTTTTTCTTTGTTTTGGTAAAGGAAAAACTGTTAATCATGGTGAGCAGAACAAATTTTAGTCCTGGGTAGTGGGTTATTCTGCCAGCTTAAGTTCCTTCATCAGTTTCCACCTTTCTGTCTCACAGACAGGACACTGCAAGTTGTTCCAACTGGGCTCTTTTTCTTCATAGAGACATTTCAGGGTTTAGTACCTGTAATTCTTTGTTATTTTTAGACTTCTTTGAGAAGTGGGTAAATTTTGTGTCTTGAATGACTGTATTCTGATTCGTTTAAACCATAAATGATTCTGAAGAAATAAGCCAGTTAAGTAGCAATGATCTTAGTTGAAAATTCACCACTTTTGTCACAAGCCATGTTTTACTGTGTGTGCTTTTTCTTGTAGAAACTTTGCAGTCATGGGAAGGACAGGTTGCATATCTTCCTGGACTAAAATGGAGTCTTTTTTCATACATTTTAGGTACTGTTGTCTTCACCCAATTGATGGCTAGATTATTATATTTTTGGAATAAAACACAAACAAAAAGAGTATTCTGGAGTAAGTCCAGCAAAGGGCCACTCAGCACTCAATAAACTCTAAAGCAATTACTTTTCTAGATTCATAGAAAAATATCTTTGATTCACAAGCCTGCTATCAGCTAAATTTACTGAAACAATTTTTTTTCTTTGGCCTACATTCATTTAATTGATCTCCGTTTCCATAGTGTCTGCAAATGTTGCAAAGTGTCAGAGGTAAGAAAGTTGGTAGTTTTGCAGGTGGGTGTGGAGGCACAGAGATGTGACATTCTTGGTCACTGACTAGGAAATGTAAGTGTTCATCATAAAGGTAAGCATCCCTTTTATCACTGATATCTGTGGCTAAGGAATTGAGCCATGGTCATAAAAGGACTGACAATACATAGGCCCCAGACTTACCCAGTGTCCATGTCCTACCTCTTGCTTCATACAGCTGGCATGCCAAGTACTCCAGCCTTCTTTTGTGACATTGCTTCTGAGCGTATTGAGTCCCCAGCTGACCTCCCAGCCACGCTGACTGCTCTTGACATACTGCCCTTCCAATCAGCCAAGACTCTAGCTCATGCAGTTGTTTTTAAGAACAAACAGAATTCAAGGCCAGCTTTGCTATTGATACTGTTTTATATGGGGAACTGAGCAAGGCACAACCATAATGCTCTGTATTGTTCAATAAACAGTATGGAGCAAAGCCAAAATCCAAAGGCGGCCATCCCCAGCTCTACTGGACCACCTTTGAACAGTATCTTGGAGGTGTTATCAGACATTTTCTCACTGCTTATCTAGAACTGTTCACCTATGGTACATTGGCAATGTGAACGTGACAGGATGGACCTTAGCAGGGCTGCAGAGTTCATCTGGGAAGTAAGACAAAGACCTGTGCCATTAGCTTGCACTGAGCTGCAGCCTGGCATTGAAAGCTCCATCAGTATTTGAACTAGCTAACCTAAAGCAAACAAAATATGACCATAGCTGGCTACACTATAACCTCTTTGATGCTGACAGGTGTCTAAAGCAACTTTTTATTTTACAGGAGCAGTAGATGTAATGAGTCAGCAGTAGCAGTGCGCTCTGAATTCCCCTTGGAAAGCGTGCTGTCTTACATGATGCATTTTGGGGAACAGGCCTTTTCCATTTGAATATACTTTTTTTCTAATTTGACTGAACTATTAAATTGTATTATTTGATATGAAAAATTGGGGGCGGGAGGTGGAATCATCCAAGGGTTGAAAGTTGCTGGTGTGAGTAGTTTTTATAGATGCAAGTTATTCACGCCTATATACTCAAACTATGTAACAGGCCATGTTCTTAATCTTTGAATCTGTTTGCACAGTCAGTTCTGTATATTGTACATTGAAGTAGAATGGAGTGGAGAAAGATCACAGGCCCAACAAACATCCTTAGAGAATGGTGCCTGAATGACTGAGCCGATTGTTTGCTGAGGCTGACCCTGCTTTTACTTTAGGAACCTTACTCCAGCAGTCACTGCAACTAGGTTACAATCATAAAGAAGTAAGGACACTTGGTAAACAAGGAGCTAGAAAGGGAGACTCAGAAAATAGCAATAGGGCAGTTCATTAAATTAAATATATATTGAGAGAGGCTCATTTTATATTTTGAGAAGAGAGGGAAAGAAGACTGGAATTGCAATGGGAATGTTCTATCGGAGTCAAGGCTACTTTTTTTTTCTGTGGTGCAGCAGGAGCTGTAGAACCCCCAGCCTGACTTACAGACGTGTTGCTATAGTGTAGGAATAGTGTGGTGAAGGCTATGGCTGTACAAAAAGAGGACATGCTAATGACCTCCAAAATATGTTTTAAAATCGTAGGTAGCCTCTTTAAAGGTCTTAAACACATTTAAAACTTAAATAGAGTTAGTAAGCTCTATCATTCTGGGAATATTAAAGAAATGCAGTGCAAATTCAGAGTCTTGGATTTCTGTGTTGGGCTGCAAGGACTTAGGTATTTTCCAAGTCTCAAGTCCTGGTAAGTAGTGTCCTGTTGGGCTGGGCTTCTGGAAATCAGGTGGGTCCTGTTCTGTTTCTCATGCCCTTCTTGTGTGGAGACAAGAGCAGTGCCTCTGAACAACAAAACTAACTCTTGTTCCCCATGCGAAAGGGCTGCCTAATAGAATCAGAAATAATAACCATCTGCAGAAAGGGATGGAGAAGGATTTTTGTTACATTTGTTCAGCTAATCATTTGATTTCAAATTCAGAAAAGCATGTCTTGCTTTGATTGCTTTTACTTAGTACATTTCTGAGCTTTGACATGCGTTTCCTACGGTGTCTGCCATGGCAACCAAGCAAGCTCAAGTCCCTCTACACAGAAACCAGAGTTTTGTTTACCTCTTTTTAACCCTTTTATGCAGTTAGCAGGGTTATTTTAAAAGCATTCATTCTTTACAAGTCTGTGGCCATCATAGTTGTCACAAAATATCTGTTTACCAAGAACTATGGGACTGAAGCGGATTTAGTAGGACATTGAGTTTGTTCCCTGCTATTGCAGGCACCCAGGGTCCCTTTCAGAAACCAGTCCAACATTATCTCAGCATTTGAATTATTGACCTCATGATTGCCTTTCTCCTAGAAGCCTATGTCAGTTTAATGTAAAATATTAATTTCCTTTTTGGATAGTAGCTAGAACACCTTTATTTTTGCACTACTTGACACCAGAGAGATCTGTTTTCTCTGGTGTTTGTGGTTAATATGCTTCCTGTTTGTTTTAATTTTCTGTGCTAGATCTTATTCAGCTTGACTGCTAGCAGTAGTCACTTCTCTTTGAACCTGCTTGTCTCCAGGATGAAAATCAATCGCTATCCTCATTTCTCTCTGTTTATCTTTTGCATTAAATTGGAAATTAATATCTTGGTCTATAATCCTTTCTCCACAAAATCTTCACCCCTTGTTTTTTTTCAGTTAGAACTGAAAGTACTGATAAGACTTATACATATTATTAGATGTTGCATCATTTACATGATATGGAATGTAGCCTTATTGAATATATTATCAGCATCTAAGAGCTGGTACTGCCCTGATGTACATACACACACTTCTGTAATTATTGTGTTATTTCATAAGGATAGGCTCAATTCATGCCAATGCTTCTATGAACTCCACAGTAGGGATGCAATAGCTACTAAGGATAAGTCAAATCGAGTCGGATTATTGATGAAGTCTTCATTTTGAAAATATCAAAATTCACAGTAGAAAATACATGGCTGTTCTGGCTCTAGGAATTATTCCTGAGTGAAAAAATGTTGCCTCGTTATCCAAGAAAATAAAGCAATGTGAAGTTCCCCTCTGCAGCTACCTTATATTTTGAAACAAGGTGCAATAAAGAAAGTGTCTTCCCCAGGAAAGCTGCTCCTTGTTCCACAAAGCCAGGCAGGATCACTTCCTGCATCCTTCTGAGTGCAAGAAAAGAAGGGGCTTTGGTTCCACTCCCAAAATGTTGCATATGAGCTTATGAAGCTGAAAGCAGTTGATGCTATACAATGAAAAACTGTGCAAGGCAGAACATTTCACTGGTAATGCTACCGGCCTGTGGTTATCGATATGATTAACTTGTTACAAAACCCATATATTTGATGCCTTTTTTTTTTTTCTCCTCCCCCCATACTGCTCTCAACTAAGAAGCGTTGTGCTCTGGGGCAGGAGCTCCAAGATGACTGCAGTGAAGTACATTTATTCCTCTGAAAGAAGTCACAACAAATTTCTTCAAACACATCACCTACGTTTGAGCAGGCAGTCAGCATAAACAAATGTGTTAGGAAGGTTTTGCTTTTTTAATGGGTATCTCAAACCAGCCTGGATTCAGTAAGAGAAGTCTAATTTGGCAAAAGTCCCTGTAGAACTTCTCCACACCCTGCAGGTTTCCACCAAGATCCTCAAAAGCAATTCAGGTTGCCAAGTAAAACTGACTGCAAGGGAATATAATAAATTTAGAGCTGTGTAGTAATTTCAATGCCCTCTTTGCTTCTTTTCTGTGACATTTAAAATTGAAATTGGACATATTTTTTCCGTGTATAACTGGTAGACTCAAGCAATTAGAATATGGCTGTTGTCCCTCCAGCTTATCCATCCTATTTCAAATATGTTTGGCTTGAGAATGGGTATGAGAGTCAAATCCTACTATTTTTATTCAGAAAAAAATGTCCACTGACTTCAATAGTGTTTCTCACACCATAGACAGAAATATTAAAAACCTGAGTGTTTAGTCAGTGTACAGTTATGTAACTGTTTTGTAAATGCCACATGTACGTTTAATGTACTCCTTGGTACATTGCATAAGGGGACTCCATGACTACAAAAGGATAAAGCAGCTCTCACTAAGAGATTGTGTTGCCTGAGTGGCTGCAACCAAGTGTGTTCCTGTAAAAATCTTTAAATACACTTCTCTTTCACCCTGATATTTTTTGCTCTGAATTATATAGCAAGTTTTACATACTTCAGTGTAAATACAAATACGTTCCCTAGCTGTCTGCAGTCACTGCCAAAAGTTTAACATATTTCAGAGGAATTTTTTGCATTAGCTTCTACTTAATTATTTTTTAAAATGGTCCTTATGCTGCAACTAGTTTTGACAAATTTCTATGTATTCATGTTCAAGAACCCATGAAGCTTGTGTACTAAGGTGCAGTCATTTACAAAGGAAAGAACAGCAGCATCCTCAGCATGTCAGTGTTGAAAATGATGTTTAGTTTTCAATTACTGGGCTATGAATCATATGAAATGTTTCAGATGTTAATTCTCTCTAATAGGAGTAGGATGAAGGTAGGTGGCAGTTTTGAAAAGAAGATATGTAAGTGCTTCATTTGATACAATTTGAGGTTTGTGGCTTGAAGTGCTTTGGGAAGAAGAATTTGAAATTATTATGAGACCGTGTTTTGCTTCTATGTTCTTTAACAATTTTGTTACAAAAAATGATTAGATTGTCTCAGCCACTGTGAAATATTCTGAATGAAGCTACACCAGCTGCATTCTCTCAGGGCTGATTATTTTCTTTGGATAAAGGGCATGTCGCACAGTTGCTTGGATATGACTTGTTACTCATATATGCCACATGCCCCTCACAAACCATTACGATGAATTGTATCTTCTGTAGAACTGTAATACACCAGGGCCTAGGGAAATAAGAGATTTCATTTCTTGAAGTTCGCAATGAATATGTGAGAGCTGTGAAGAATGCCTTGTTGCTTCAGGCAGGTAACTTAAATATTAGATGATAGAATTTAGAGAAAATCAGACTATTTTCTGTTATATCTCTTCCTGCTCTGGAAGACCATTTGGGCAAAAAGAAGATAAGATAGGGATTATTTTAGGCAAATAAAATTATTCTAAATTTACTCCAAAACCTGCATAACACTGTATTCCATTCCAAACTAATCGTCCTCAAAATGGGAGTTTAAATAGCCAGTTGGACAGTGTCAGTGCCTGCAATATACCTAGGTCTACCTTGCTCTAACAAGGTGTATGTAGTGGTGAGGAATCTTTGTGCTGCTGTTTTCTTCCTTTAGCTGCTGCTTGTCACTATATGTGGGCATCCATCCTTATGTTCTCAAAGGTAACACTGAGAAAACAATGGGCATGAATGCATTGCTTTTTCAAGATTAGCTACTGTTTTGCAAACTTATCGCATCCTTTCATAAAAGAGATTTCTATTGATCTAATATAAATTTTAGATCAGCTCCTTTGCTGCTACAACATGGTACTACAGTGTCTTCCACACACTCCTAAATTCCTAAAAACCCAGTGTCGTGGTTTAAACCCAGCCAACACTTAAGCACCACAGAGCCACTCAAGCTCTCCCTCCCAGCAGGGTGGGGGAAGAAAATCAAAAGGGTAACAGTGATAAAACTGTGGGCTGAGATGAGATAAGTTTAATAACTGAAAAGATGGTGAAAATAATAATGATAATGATAATGATAATGATGATAATAATAATAATAATTTTAGTGAAAAGGAAAATAACAGAGAGAGAATTAACACCCAAGAAAGACAAGTGATGCAAAGTAAAAAAATTGCTCACCAACAACCAACTGATGTCCAGCCAGTCCCTGAGCAGTGGCTGGCTGCCAACCTTCCCACCAGTTTTATTGCTGAACATGACATCATATCGTATGGAATATCCTTCTGGTGAGCTGGCAGCAGCTGTGCCAGCTGTGCCCCCTCCCAACTCGTGCACCCCCAGCCCACTTGCTGGTGAAGCGGTGCGAGAAGCAGAAAAGGCCTTTATTCTGTGTAAGCACTGCTCAGCAAGAAATAAAATATCCCTGTCTTATCAATACTGTTTCCAGCACAAGTCCAAAACATAGCCTCATACTAGCTGCTATGAAGAAAATTAACTCTGTCCCAGCCAAAAAGAGCACAGCCAGTTATCTCCAGGTAACGTTATTTGTAGTTTTAATTGGAAAGTATCAGAATTAGCTGAGATTCAGTAGATTTGCCTGCTGTTATCAGCCTTGCTACTGACCAGTTGTGTGTCTATTGCCCAGCTTACTTTCTCACAGATTCCCCGTATTCCCTTCATCCTCCATTCCAACAGAGGCAATGTAGTCTATAAATCATTTGTAAGGGTGCTTTGACTGACACAATGTTGTTTACAACTCATATGAAAGGATGGTCAGATCCACTGAATCAAAGTGCTGCAAGATGATAGGATCATTGTTATTTTATCCTTCAGTGACTTTAGAGTTTCCAAGCACGTAAAAAGTTAGAGAAATGTAGATTTCAGGTAATGTAGGAAGGTCATGCAGATAAACAGTTGGATGTGCAAAGGAAAATGGAGACAAATAGTGAGGATAGAAGAGAGGAGTATAAGTAGGTTGACTAAATAAGGTAGAAGGTTGGTTTGCTTCTGTGACTGAATGATGTAAGGAGTTTGAGCAGATAAATTTTGGCAGACACTAAAAGTTTTGTACAGTGGTGATGGTAATTTTGAGACTTTCCTATGAACAAAAGTACTATACCAGTCAGCAACATGGGAAGGAGTCATGGATGCTTGTAGGTTCTCTGTTAACTCTGAGATGAGAACGTGCTATGACATACCTCTGCTAATTTGTCTTAAGAAGGAAAATTTATGAGTTGAAGTTAGGAAAACTGTCTACTAAGATGAAAATAATGTGATACTGTATTAAAATCTACTTTTTGATCCTGCTTCCAGTGTTAGTATTTAGTTGAGAAATCTATTGCTTAAGGATGTCAGTACACAAAAAGGTTGAGAAGCCATTGGTGCTGACATGTTTAGATGAGAGGAATACTTTATTTACTGGGAGTTACACCTTATGAGGGAGCTGAATATGTGCTTCCAGCAAACTTCAAAAAGAAGCTGCTCTTAGAATGACAGCTATATGACACTAGCATGCCTATTTAGTCATATCTTCAAATAATCTTGACCTAGATAAGTTCCAAGGCCATTCTATCACTCAGTTACAGGCAGTTTTAAGGAAATTGATTATTTCTGGCAGTGAGACTTGTAACTTATAAGGAAGTTGTAGCTTATAAGCAAGCTGCCAAACCTATTCCAAAACAATTTTAGTGAATGACATCATATCTTTTCTTTGCTTTATTTTTCAAATCAAAGGCAAGTAAAGAACATTTAGATGCTGAGATGAGTATGCAGCATCATGCTGTAATTCCAGGTAGATGAAAGCACTGGATCTTCTGATGGTGACATTATGCTCTGTAAAAGACGTTTAGTTCAGTAACTCATTTAGTTACTTTTCTAATACATCTGTGCATTCTTCATTAAGGGTCATATCTATGCCCTGGATAACATTTGTGGGAATAAGTAGTATTTGTTAGCACATTATAAAGTTGGGTGGGGGGAAAGTCATCTTTCAGTCATATAATACTTTCTTCTGGTCTGAAATAGAAGTGACATGTTAACGCTATGATGGGTTTACTTTGATGTTACTCAGGTAATTTCAGACAAAACTGTTTTTGACACTAATGGAATAAATACTTCCTGGATTTGTATGCAAGGAAAGTTTAGTTTGTCTGTAACTACAAATATTAATAACTATAGAAAATCAGTCACTGGCAGTTTTCCTTGGATATTGTAGCAGTGTTATTTTGAGTAATGCAATATAATAATTTATGTTTGGCCAGGGCTGATGTTGCTCCATTCATTCAGCAATCCAGGGAAAGACAGATGGTCTGACTCACAGTTCACAGCCAAAGGAGCAGATAGTTCAATAAAATTATTATTTTTCGTCATATTTGTCCATAGTTTATGATAATCTCCTAGTCTGCGAAAACGAGTCTTAGGTAAGAGTTGTAGGTAGAAAGTATTTTGTTGATTTAAAAAGATGCTTTTAACTTTTCTTCAAGAAGTTCAGGGTAGATTTCTCATGTTACAGGTTGTTCTATCAGTAATGGAAGGTGTCTTCCAATAGACATCCCAAATGGCTGGAAATATTTTAATATTAGTCTCTTGGCTTTGATCAAACCAAGATGATATAAAAGCAGATAGAAGAGAGATGCAAAGAGAGAAGGAAATCATCTGGCTCCATTTCAGGCTATTAAATATTTGGCTTCATGCCAAGTAGCTTCTTAATTTCAGATGGGCTAATATACTTCATCTCCACTAATAGAGTGAAAAGGAGAAAGGGATAATAGGGGTGAGATTATCTCTTTTTGTCTGCTTTTTCAACAGAAATATTTTTAGCCATATTTCAAAAATTTTGTTATTTTGTTAAAAATAACAAAAGTGGGATTTTTCCCCTTCTCTAATAAAAGGCTGTTGGTTGGCAAGTTGCCAGAGAAGTCCCCAATACTCTAATTCCCCAGCTAAAGTGGCCTGGCAGGCAATGAACTCTGTGATGTTCAGAGCCAAATGTTAGCCTCCACGGTTTGTATTTCTGACTCCTGCTTTCTGCTGTGCAGAACAGAAAGCACAAGCTGCTTGGTGCGTATCACACTGTAGTAGTGCAAAACAGATCAGTTTTGCTTTGGGGCTCTCATGAAAATTCTTCCATTATGTTTCTGAGGGAGTGCGGTTTTGCATCACATAACTACAGCCTTTGAGATATAAGTTTGGAGCTTGAATAAATTCAAATTCTTTAAGCACAACTTCTTCATAACTGTGAAATTTCGCCTTGCACCCAAACTATGTAGAACTGTGAGGTATGCTTGATTAGGGTGCAGCAATAGGAACTATGAATCATTTGCTCCAGTTTTTTGAGTCTTTGAAAATTATAGATGTGAGGCTTTTGTTGGCTAAGATGTGCTGTATGTAGTTTCCGAGTTTGTTGCAAACTGTCCATGTGATTGATGTACCCATGAAAAAGCATGGCTTGAGATCAGTCTAACTTTTCTGCAAGACAAAGACCTATGCTAATTCAGCTACCTTTAAGCATGTGGTGTGATACCTACAGAAGGAATTCAGTCAGATCTATGAAGGAGATTCCATTCAAGGGAACAAGAAATCCTTCTATAGGTATGTTAGTGATAGAAGGAAGACTAAGGAAAACGTGGGCCCTCTCTGGAAGGAAGCTGGAGACCTGGTTATGCGGGATGTGGAGGAAGCTGAGGTGCTTAATGACTCTTTTGCTTTTGCTTGTCTTCAACAGCATGTGCTCTAGCCACACTGCCCAAGTCTCAGAAGGCAAAGGAGGGGACTAGGAGAATGAAGAACCACTCACTGTAGGAGAAGACCAGGTTCGAGACTGCCTAAGG
>Ga0181612_181881_pt1 | contig 18474 bp, 9 predicted proteins | sample HoacroProtozoa21_FD_119630 | JGI IMG/M metagenome (GOLD analysis project Ga0181612, IMG submission 119630) | Hoatzin crop microbial communities from Cojedes, Venezuel. Combined Assembly of Gp0051906, Gp0051904, Gp0051908
AGCAGGATGTCTGCCTTGTTGGCTTTCCCCCTCATCTTTATCCACGAGCATTCGACCTTGTCATCACAATCGTTGAGTTCTATACAATTGAGTATCACGACATACAGAAAATATGACTAATTCCACAAAAGTTAGTTAAGATTTAGTAGGTTGTAACAGCCCTACCTCAGCACCAGCTATACTGGATCTGTAGGTATTTCTTGCCATGTAGCTCTCTTTACTAACAAAGGCCAAAATGAGGGCCTGTTAGGTCAGGCAGAATACTGTGCTTTATCAGCAAATGCTTCTGACCCAACACACCCTGTGGAAGTAAAAAGTGCTGTAACACTGTAGCAATGGAGTCACCTTAGTTTCAGAAGAGATGGAGTGAGTAAGCCAAGCCAGACCAAGGCCAACTGCAGGTAGGATAGCACGAACAGAAGTCACCCCAGAGCTTGGGTTAAGAATGGCTTATCAGATCCTGTTACAGGCACTACAGAAATCGCTATGCGCTTTCTGAACGTGCCTGGGACCTAGCATAGCTGAAATCAAGCAGTGCTGCACCTGAACTAATAAAGCCTGTCAGCTCTGAATTGCTTCTGCATCAATGGCAAAGGCAATTTGCATCTCAAATGATTCAGCACAAATCTGAACAGGTCACCTTATCCAATTGCAAAGATGGATGTTATGACCTTACAGAACTCCACCCTGAAAGCTAGCTACGTATGTCTAGATGTAAGCTAAACATACACAGTTGAAACCTAATTCAGACAGCCTTCCCACACTATTAGATTACTGGAAGTTTTCATAGCTGTTCACACGTACAAGCATAGTTCAACCTGCTTCCAGCTGCAAGCGTTCAGCAAATCTGCCCTAATATATGTTAGCACGAGCCTAAATAAAACAAGGAACACAAACTCTGTGTCCAGTTAAGCATGGGGTTGCTTTTTTTGCAACCATGTATCTATTCTCAAATAGGAATTCTCTGGTGGTACCACAAATGCACACTAGCACTCCAGAGAAATGCTGATAACGCATTTAGCATTAAAGAGAAAAATGTCCAGAAATGCCCACTGGGGAGGGGGTGTGGGAGTCATACTCAGAGCAGATCACAGATGGAACAGACTAAATACGGCCTCCTGCTACAGAATAGATTTGGGGATGAGAAACAGCTCTTGGAAAACTGTTCAGAACTGTACGAGGTAAGGATCTGGTACAGAAAGGAGATTTAGTTTTCATAACATCGTAATATAATGTAACATATAATATATTCATAATGTATTATATTATCATTATATATGTGCCAGAGGAAGCTAAATTAAGACTCGACAGATAAACCAGATTCTTGAATTGCCTATTTTTGAATGCCTGACAAAGCAGAAAGAAAAATCTGTCAAAATATTTCTGGGGATGTAATTTTAACTATGTTGATTATAAAAATGTTTAACTATGTAAAAACCTGAAACAGAAAGTAGGGTACAGGCTTGTGATTAAAGTGTAAAAGGAGTAGGTCACAAACAGTGTGACTGCAAGCTTCCTTCTACTACCTTGAATTGGCCATTGGAACTTGTAAAGATGTTTGCATCTACTGTCAATCAGACAAATCCTTCCAGAAAAAGCTGGTGCAGGTGTGAGGACGGTGCTTATCTTGACAACTTGTGCAGACTCTTTTTGCTGGAGGAACAGAGGCACCTTCGAACATTCTACAGGATAAACTGTTGAAATAGTTGCATGAAGTGGTAACTACACCACAAGACTACACATCCGTCTTCAAAATGCCCTACTCTAGAACACACAGTTCACAAACATGCAAAGTTCCTACTTCTAAATTAAATTCTTCTTTCAGAGCAAGATAAAGTTCTAGTAAATTGAAATGAACATAAAGAAGGAGAAGAAAGAATTTTGTGGCTTGGGATTGCTTCTTCCATCTTACAGATGACATTTGATTTTGATTTGATTTTCCACTAAACCCACGAAGAGAAAAAAACATTCTAAGTTTAAAGAGAGTCCTGCAATTTGTTTTTGATTACATGGAAGATTGCATGATAAATTATGAGCAGAAGAAAACAGAGTTAAGTGATCCTGAGTGTTTCAGTGAATTAAAATCCCTTATTCTCAAAGCAGAAATACCATAATAAGATCCAAGATCACTAAGAGAGAAATTAGGTCTAGGAAGACAATAGTAAGGAAGGGTAAAAGAGAAGGGTATTCTAGTTCCTTCTTTTCCTGTCTTTTTCCACTAAAAAATGCTGAGTTCACTCTCACAGGAGAAAAGAACAGGAATCAGGTTTTGTCGAGCCCTTCACCCTTTCCTGATAATCTTCTCTACACCCCATCAAAATCCAGCATCCAACCATCCGTCTCAGGTTATCAGTCCGGACTCTGGCCAGCTTACAGATAATGCCAAGAGTATTCCAGGCAGTCTCCCTGATAATCATCTAAATTTGCTAAAAACGAGCTGTTATGAAAACTCCTTATGCCCTGTGCAGCCTTAAGAGACACTGGCAAATTGTTCTTTTCCTGTTCTGAATATCAAAGCAGCTCCTCGTAATGAATTCCCTTTCTTCAGTTTTAAGGTCAACAATGCAGGATAAAGCACAAAGAAGCCACTGGGAAAACAGGCACAGAGCAAAGAAAAATGAATAAATTAACCCAGAAAATATGAGGAAAATGTCCAATTTTTTGGATTGATGTAGCATCACAGAAAATTTACATGCCTTCTTACACTTTACCATAAACCATACTTTTACAAAAATTTCTGCTGTTCCTCGTATTGGAAACCATCCCTGTCAAAGCGTTATCTACGTTAGAAAGCTCCTGTAGTGAAGGCTACAGACTGCACTGACAGCCTCAAATACGCAGCAACCCTCACTGAACAATTTTAAGGCTAGCATCCCACCTTTACTACATTACTTTTTAGCCAGGTTAGTAAATTCCATATTCCATTCCACAATACAAACTCAAGGCTTTATGCTAACTCGAAGAGTTTCGCAAATCTTAACATATAAGGTTTCTTTTCCCGAAATTCATTAGCAATTCTCACTTTTTCTGTCTTTCTTTGGATAAATTGAGTACTCAAAATGTATCACAACAAATAACCAAAAAGTTATTCTTAAGTTATGAAATAATGCTGTATTCATATCTTTAGATCAGAAGGTATCAGAAAAAAACTCCATCCACCTTTGCAACCTTATCAAACCATCTTAGCTGACATTTCATTACAAAGTAGTAAGAAAAGGAAGAGTATTACAAAGAAAATAACTTACAGAAACCTATATGATTATCAGTTCTTCATAAGACTGACAGGTGCAAATAGTCTGACCTTTCTAAGCAGAATTTTTGAAAAATCCTGGGCAGCTCATCAACTTGCTCATCAACTTGCGAGTAGTACTCTGCTTTTCCTGGAGCTGATCTGAATCATTTCTACTCCATCAATGCAGGATTTAAAATTCACTGCATGATATTGCAATTACTGTAAGATTTATTTCACTGTATTTCAAAATAAAACATGCCTTTTTGGCATGGAGCTCTCATTAGCTGTGTGCTAACACAGCATCTGAAATCTGCTCTGAGGCAGTGGAGACAGAAGAAACTGGCATCCAAATACTTTTTATCTACTTATTCAGTAGCCTCACTGCAGTTCAAATCAGTAGAGACACTTTACCCACCGTATTCTCTCCAGCTACCGCTGCAAGGTAAAGCTCTGGGTCATAAACAAAGTATACAGGCTCCTATCTGAATAACAGCTTGCTATTAAAACACAGTCCTCCCCTGGATACATCCCACTTGCTGTGCATATGCTAAGCAGATGACCAGCAAATGCTCAACAAATTAGATAGTGTGGCACACTGTGCGGAGAACTCTACAAGGAAATTACACTGATTCTGGATCTCACACCATGTGCTCTCTGGCTCAAGACATCACACCGTGTGCCCAGGCAGCTGAGATTACATAAGTCTCTGTATCTAGAAACCAGCTCATCTGACTTACCGCATGAGTGCACAGGGCATGCACATATAGATTGTTCAGACCCATCCTAATATAAGAGCTCTAATGGAACGTGAAGACTAGAAGGTAGCAATATGAAATCAAGAAGCATGAGCAAAGGTGGGCGCACACCAGAAGAGAAATAAAAGTCCAACTTGTATTAGGAACACAAAATGAGTGCAAAAAATCAGTGTACAAATGCATGAGTGTTGCGGTCCTCAAATCGTCTTTCTTTTTAATAGTCTTAATATTTTTACACTGGTAACCACAGGTGTCATAGAGAAAGAATCATCAGGACTGAACAGTAAGAGAAAATCTCTGTAAGTAGTTCTCCATTAACAAAAAATTGTAATACAAAGATCATTTCCACCTAGAGTTGTTTTCTCAGTTCTTAGTCTACTGAAAAATTCACAGAAAAAACCTACATCACTGTAAAATTTTGGTTAATTTTTATTACATGGTAGCTGAGAACCCACACAGAAACTTCAGCTTTGGGCCTTTGTAAGGATCTGGGCAGTAGTTCTTTTTAGTTAGTATTTCAATGTCATTTAGGTAAAATAGAATAAAATTAATTATTTGCAAGAGTGCTTTAAAGGTTATTACAAATTTATTCATTATGCAATCACAAAACAACATTTTAAAACCATCTGCTTTACTAAATTGCTTTTTCACAGCAGCTAGCTAGGCTAACTCAAGCCTGAAAATAAGGTTCTTCTAGAGATCTCCATTAACTTACAATTATATATAATGTTTATAAAAAAAATTACTAAAGACTCACTAACTCAATTTCAATTAATATCTTCGCAATTTTGAGAAGGTGAGACGAGAAGAGGGAGAACAATTTGCGTGGGATTTCAAAAATCATTGCTTTTATTTTTCATAAGTCTTATTGTAAATACCTGAATGGCTGTTTTATGTCACATCTCTTTTCTGAAATGTAACTTTCCATGTATATATGAAGCACGTTGTCGCTGCTACATGCATTTTAGCTTCTGTTTATATATGACAGGTAATATTTTAATTATTTTATTTTTTTATCAATTAGAAGAATAGCTTTTAGAAAGCAACAATAAATCTAAATTACACTATAAATAAATACTGTCCTACACAAATTAGAAGCACATACCTCTCAAACCACCCTCTTTAGAATACTGACCGGGGGTTTCTTCTTAGTAGGTAGCCACCACAACTTACTGAGATTTTTATCTGTGGTATGTGTGTCACAAAGAATAAAAAACAGTTGGCAGAATACGCTCTTCTGTATTCAGAGAATACAGAATCATATTATTATACATATATTATTATAATACTTATTATACCTCCTTACTTCGACAATAGTACCAGTTGCTTAGCTGGCAAACAAAAGAACGCAGATCTTTAAAAAATATTCCCCTAACTTTTTCCCCGTATTAAAATGCATGTTGCTTGACATACATTCTTTAAAATGTAAGAAAGAGGTTTATTTTGTGATGGTCACTGGGCATATTTTATTAGACAACACTAAAACACATCCTTGTTAAAATATTTATTATCATCTGTGAGTCCTCAAAAGAAATTGTCTTTCACCAGTTTACTGGACTCTCTTGACTTAAGAAACATACACAGCTTAATTTCTAAAACTCATTAAGGATCTTACTCCTATGTTTTCAGTCTCGTGCATAAAGCATCCTAAGTCCATGTCAACATAAATAGTACCATCATACTGGTGACAGTAACAAAAACCCCCAAGTATTGTCTTTTCAGGCCTTTTCCTTTCTCAATTTAAAGAACTGTTTTTTCATCAGATGTTGTCTGAGAAGCTAGAAGGAGTAGAGTGACATTCTAATCAACTCTAGAAAAAGGTGCCACATTCTGCTTACAGGATATTCCTCACCTTCCCACCTGTAGAGGTTCCTGCAGAAAGACCAGCAGGATAAGACGAAGAAGAGCAGAGACCGGCCCGCTAACAACTCAGCCGATGGCAGGGAGATGATGCATTTTTCCACATACAAACCCCTTAAAAAGAATTTATATAATACACATACACATTACACTAAGACATTCCCTCCTTTCTTGACAGGTGGTGGACTGCAATAAAGAGAACCAAGTCTTTCCGTACTGGAGTACAGTGCCTATGATGGATTGACACTGGGTGGACATACACAGTGAGATCAGTACGACCAACAGCAAGTAAGTGAATAGTAAGTGAATGATGATTCTTTAACATACATAACTTCTCATCTACCTTTTCACTCTGGCTTTGTATCTGCAACATGCTCTGCTACCTTATTTATTATTACAGTTACTCTCTGATACATCATCCGTCTTGAAATTTCTTGTACCAATGCAATTCTACATCAGGACATGTCACTTGTTATGTTAACACGCACACACACACACACACACACACATCAAGAAAAGGGATCTACCTACCTACAAAGGATAATTGTCTTTGACAACTTGTTTTGTTGCTGTTATCTGTTGGCAACATCTGGGGTTTTTTGCATGTAACAATGGATGCACAGATGCTTAAATACACATGTGCCACCTTCTCTATTGTTTCCACTGATGGATTTAACCAGATGTAGAGCTTTTAATCCTATTTACATTTGCAACAAAGTGAAAAGATTTCCCTCCACAGACAGTTTATGACAGAAACACTAATAGAGTAGCACCTTGCTACATAAAGTGCTAAGTTTGAAAATAAATTTTCAATACCTGAACAAATTAACGATCTGAATTAAAATCTGAATCTGGAATGAAAAGCAGAAACAGTGACTACTGAGCCACACCACAGCAGTCTCAAAAGACACAGTAATTGTATAGCCTACATGTACTTGGGATATAAAAACACTAGGAAAAGTGCAAACATTAAATAGAACTCAGAAAACACAGGAGAAATTACACACTTTATGGAACTGTTTCTAATTTTTCCTCAGGGAAAAAACCGTCACACATTTATTTACGCCTTCTCAGCCACACATTTACAGAACACATTTCTAAGCTAAAACATGCCATTTTTAGCTATTAAAAAGAATGTCAGAGTTAAACTGCTTAAACACCTTCAAGCATAAACACATTTAAGACAAAACACAGACAAAGCAGACACTGAGAAAGCTTAGTGGAAGTCAACAAGCCTACCACCACTATTCTGTTCTTCAGACAGCAGTATTAAATACCAAGCCAGAGTACCAATAATTATTATTTTAGGAAATCTCATTCAAACTTGCCATTAGAAAACAGAAAACCAGTAACATCAGAATCACTGTTCCTCTGAACTGATCCAAGTAAGTGCTTTGTCTTTCTTCTGCCAGCTTCCTCAGAGTTTGCATCCTTATTGCTTCTAGCTGATTTGGTCAGTCTCATGCTGTGCTAGCCAAGGTTTAAAATAATATAGAAAAGTATGATGGCTTGAACACAGTACAGTGTTTACGAGGGCAGGTAAGAACGGAAGCTCGCCAGAGGATTTACAGACCAGCAAAACAGCATAAGAATTCAGAAGTTTCTTTCAAATTCAAAGCCATGAGACAGAAGAATTTTTGTATAGAATTGGAATGCAACATAGGGATGGGAATCAGAGAAAGATTCTCACTAATTCCTCCTCAAATTGTATTAGTACGTTTCAACAACTTATACTAGGCTCTGAAAGCTCTCAATCAGAATGACAAAGGTGTTAAAAGATCAGGATTTATTTTTATCTTCAGAGATGTCTGGAGAAACTGATTACCAAAGTATGTCTTAGAACCCAGAACACTGCTTTTAGTCTCTATTTTAATAAAGTTAATCACATGTACAAATATAATAATCTAATATAATCTAACTGAATAAAGGCAGAAAATTCCAATAGGTCAAATATTTCATCAGTGCTCTTGTTCCAAAGCCAGCGCTCAAGAATTACAAGCAATCTAAGTCTTTATGAATGAAATGGTTCTTAAAACAGCTTGTTGTATAATTTTGAAGACAAATCCAGTGATACATAAAACAAACACAGTGTTGCATATTAAGCAGTACTAGAGGCTACCAAACCCACATATATTCCAGCTGCTGAAAAAATCAACGAAGAGGTAAAATTGCCCAAAAGCTGCTGAATTCTCTCCAGCCATTGCTGAATAACATGAACTCCAGATTCCAAAAGTAAATCAAGAGCAACCCATAAACTGAGCAATGTATGGTGGTACAGAAAAAACTCATATTATCAAAGATGATCCGAGTTATTAAAATTGAAACATTACCCCGCCATTAAGTTTCTCTAAATATGACCACCTTAATATCCACTATATAACTCTATTGTTAAAGGAAATACCATGTAATATCTTGCCAGCAGGAAAAGGAAGCTAGAACTGAAATACCTTTCAGGCAAATGCTGTTGTCTTGAATGGCTACAGAAAAACACAATAGATTTATGGAGCTCACTCCATGTCAAAGCTAGTAGAACCTAGTATTTCCAAAGAAGATTGGCAACACAGGCGATTTTCAGATCAGTCACAAGAATGAAGATAAAGACAAATAGAAAACAATACATTTTACATTATGGAAACAATACTTATGAAAATATGCTGCGAAAAAAAAGGAAAAAAGTTACCTGGAACAAGTTCCATAACAATATAAATAGGCTGTCGCTGTGTGCAAACTCCTATAAGTTTTACAATATTAGGATGATCATACTGTTTGAGTATTCTGCAAAACACACAGTAAGTTTATTATATGAATAAACTTTATTATACAAATTGATTAAATATTATAGGAAAATATCTTAAACCCTTAATGTTATTTTAATGGAACATGTCATTACTGTTATCATAAAGAAGAAAAAAATCAATGTAACAGATCAATCATCATTCTGTTTGAAACAGAGGGCATACTGATTAACTAATAAATCAAGATTGAACACAATATTATTCTTATTGCAGTTTTACCATTTATCTACATAACATTTCTCTATATAACTGAAAAATGACCTGACAGATTTGCATTTTGTCAAGAACCCAGGTAATTAAATAGCATTTCACTGGTGGATCAGAAGCAAAGCTACATTAAAAAAGCATGCACAGTATGCCTCTACACTTTCCTGCTGCACTTTTCAAATACACACTCATTCCAATTTTACTTTAAGAGACTAATTAATACAATAAGTTTTCAAAGAATATGAGGACAGCAATTTTAATTTTGGGAATTAAACAAAAAAATTTACATCTTCTTAGACAATACTGCAATAAGAACATTTACAGCCTAAAACAGTATGCTATGATTTATAAGCAAAATGAAAGGCAAGGAAGAATTCTACAGAGACCTTGTAACTGAAATATTTCTTCTGCTATTTACTGATTTAAAGCACCTCCTCTATTTCCCTTTTTTCCTAGGATCAAGCGTAAAATACTAACCTACCTGTTAAACACTTCTTTAGTGAGAAATAACAGCTTTCACTTTTTTTCAGACTAACACTGCTCCATTAGTGGCAAGCAGCTTAACAAATGAAACATCTCTGCAGTTGCCAAGTTACAAGCTGTTTAAAATTATTCAATACATAGTGGCTGATCTTCATTCTCTAAATGAAGACAATATCTTTCACTTTTCCATATTGATCATGATAGTTTGAGAGTAAAACCAAAAACATATGAAGCTTAATAGCAACATATTAAACAACTGTGAAATAATTTCACATTATACCATTGTGAAATTATCTCAATACACTCCTCTATCCTGAGGTTCCAGAACCTATCTATCTACATCAGCCTTTGTTCAGAATACTTAGCATATTGTGGCATGATTGTAATTTGAAAAAGAAGTATGCAATCATATGCTGCCTGACACAGCATAAAATATCTCTACTGGCGTGAACTCCTCTTACAAAGAGAAAAATTACTAAATGGGGTCTATCGGCAACCTAGCCACATTTGATCAGCTCTATTAGTCATGTATGTAAGGTAGGATTTATGGCTGGTATAATCACACTTAAATTAACAGCATCTTCCAGTCTTACTATCCCGATCCTCATGGAACATCTCAGAAGCAGTTCTAAATGCAGGCACTTGCAGTAACAAAATTGTATTTCATAGGCACAGCTTGCTTTGCTGAAGAGGTAGTTTCAGCAAGTGTAGATGCTATTGCACTCACATGTTTAAAATGCCTATGTTTAGTTACCAGGGCAACAACTGTAGAATGTACTGAAGGAGAGAAATAAGGAAAAAGTTTGACTACTGCTTCTTTGAATTTTTCTGAAGGTCAGATTTTGTAAATCTATCTAGTAGTAGAACTTGAAAAAAATGCCAACAACAAGTTTATATTTTAATTAAATTTAGACAACCTACCTGGCTTCTGACAGAAATTTTATTTTCAGTTCCTGAGGAAGATCTTCTTTACAAGTTTTTACAGCAACAGGTGTTTTATCCTTTAATGTTCCTTTATACACCTCACCAAAATTACCCTGAAATCAGGAAAAAAATTATTCTAAATTAAAAAAATCTTCACAGATCTCCAGAAAAGCAATGTAGACAGCTAACATAACTGGTAGAGAACATTGAAACGTGTTTATGAAGCCAAATGAGGTTTTCTGCCAGTATCTGCCCCTGACACAAAGCAGTTCACACAGAAATAGTACATCTATTACATGGACATAGGGTATGAGTTCTACTTTGACTTTGCTGGAAAGAGAAAAAAACATTAATTGTGTCATTTTCTCATAAAACCTCTTAGTAGCTTCTAAAGTCAATGCTGATAGTAGTACTTTTTTTCTTAATTTTAGTCCTGCACTCTTTCATTTTCACACTATTGTGCTTTATCAATAGTTGCAGTCAGTAAGAGACCACAAGGTGATCTGTGAAACTAGGACAAAACACATCAAAATAACATAATTCTCACATACACAAGAAGGAAAAAATGCAAATTAGGAAAAAATAAAACACTGTGTATTCATTCTGATTGTAAATTAAAATCACTGAAAAAAAAATGTATTGCTGTGTCTGCCCTGAAAAAGTTACATGATCCACAATCTTTTAAAAGCTAAACTCAGCACTGCTCTATAGAGGTAGGTACGTAAGGCCTCACATTTGGACAAGAGTTTAGAAAGTAGCTCCTTTTATAATCAGATGTTTTAGGTCTTCAACAACATACCCCCCAGGAAAATTGTTTATTTTTTTAGCTTTGGCAGAAGAAAACTCAAATAATAAAGAACATAGAATAATCTCCATCAGATGTATTTTTTATGATATTATCAGGACACAAATAGAAGGAAGAAGGAAATTGTGTGGTATATAACAAAACACTGGTATCAATGAAAAAACCCAAGAGAAGAAAAAACCCCATACCTTAATATCTCATACTTTTAGTTATGTTTTGTATTTCCCAAAGAATAAATGCAACATAATTTTAAATCTATGTCTGATAAATTTCGACATTATTCCACTTCTGTGTCCTGGTATCTGGGGCTGCATGTGACTTCAAGAAATAGCAAAACTCTGTTGAAAATGTTTTCCTCTCTTCCCTGAGTGGTCAAAATTACTTTACATTATGCATTTGAATATTGTATTGCCGAAGGAAGGAGACAGAAAAGGAAAAAAAGAAACTCATAAATGGAAAACTGTAATGCGTTGCTAGTAACAAGGGAAGAAATTTAGGCCTAAGCACAGGTTTCCAGTATTATTCTACATATCCTAAGATAAACAGGATATAGCTGGCAAGCAATGCATAGGATCTATGACAGCAATCTGCCCTTCTAAAATAGCACTTCTAGAGGTTAGAACACTACCTCTAATAACTAAAAAGGCACAAGGTGCCCAAAGGTAAGAAGTGGAGTCACTCCCAACACACTTTTGCTCTGGCCTTCTGGTCAGAAGTATTCAACAGTGAAAGCTGAACCCACCTTAAGGACTACTTTAGTATTGATAATGCTTTCTTTATTTAAAATATTTAATTATCATTATACATATGATTTTTAGTATAACATGTTCCTGTCATAAAACTTTAATTTTGTGAGTTATCATAGAATTAATACTGAGTAAATAAATACACCATTCATGCCTGAGGTGAAGGAAAATCTTTCTTTTCTAAAGTTTGCATCCTCCTCTGCATTAAGCTTTCATGATTTTCCTTCTTATTTTTTTCCAGGCCACTCAAGATTTTACAGACTCTCAGATTTCTCACTTCCATGGTGAACGGCTATAGTATATTTAACACATTTTCTCATACAGATGCTGATGGTCCTGTCATTATCTTTTCTAGCATGACTACATCTTCTTAGAGATGGATGCATAACAGATTTCTACTGTGTTCCAAGAAGATTTTTATCCTGCTTTGTATTTTTAAAAGAACGTATCTTTCTACAATCACTTTTAAGCACTAAGTTGTCTTTCTGGAATGTTAAAAATGCTTTGTGCCAAAACCATGAAATGCATATATAAACTCAGTTTACTAAAATTTACAATTTTCAGACTGCTTTACCTGTCTTTATTCATCAAGACTAATTCATAATTTATTTTTCAGCACGACAAAGCTCTTTTAATGCCTGAAACATCTTTATTTTTCTCCCTTGATACCATTCTGTTTAAGAATGTGAAGCTGTCATAGTACCTGCATTTTATGCAGACACAGCTCTGTCTACCAGCAGACAATACTTATCGTCATCTTACGCTGACAAAGAGATTTTTATCCTGGGTAACACAATTTTCTGACAGTATTTAATTCTCCCACTTCGTGAACAGTTATTCTATTCTTTTGGTGTGTATCATAGTAAGTAGACAATTATTGCTTTCATCTGCCTCCTCAGTTAAGCCTATTTTTCAGTTTTTGGGAAATCTTTTGGAACATTGTGCCCAGAGTGGCACTCGCAACTGTCTTTGTAGGTGTCAACGTGCTAAAAATGTGAGGTATGGGGCTTACCTGATTTTAAAGACTTATAGCTCCTAAGCAGAACTGGAGATATAAACTATGCTACATAAGAATTAATGAAATACGTATGCCACTGTAAAATTACCTAACATTCAATAAACCACACAAAAGCAACTAACATTTGTTTTAATAAATACTGATTTAATAATCTTATATAAAATTTTAGACAGAAATACATAAATTTTGTAAATAGATAACCATAAATCTATTTATGTATTTTTATTTATATTATGTAAGAAGTTTGTAAGACTACACAAAGTAGAACAGCCACATCATGCTTTATAGGAATCCAGTTAGCTTAAAAGCCTTCCAAAAGAGAAAAATATATATACTAGTTAAACACTTTCAGCATACACATTATAGCATTTACCAGTAAATGTGATTCACATTTATTTAAAGCACAATACTGTCTTGTGTATTAAAGAATCTATATAAAAATTGCATACCACAGTAAGGCAAATAAGAACTGTATAGGCCGAATGATTAAGATAGACTCATTTAAATGAGTGCACTTGATTACTTACTTTGCCCAGCAGTTCTCCCAGCGTGACATCTTCATGATTGAGAACCCATTTCTTATCCTATGGAAAGAAAGGACAGAAAAAGTTTCAGTCTGTGCAAATATGTAAGATAAGAGTTTCTGTAAGATACATTTCAGTAGAAATGGAGCTAAAGAAGCATTATATTCAGACCGCTCAATCAAAAGCATGTCAGGAAGTTATAAATCTAAGTGTTTATAAAACAGAGTTTAGAAAACTTGCTATACAATAAAATATTGAAATATACCATATAGCAAATTTCTATCCAAAGATTAAGCCTACAACATGACAGTAGGTATGCAGATAGTGCACAATGCAAATTTTCACACAGGCTCTGGAAATGATATCTAGCACCCTGTACGTAAGAATTACCTGAGTCACACAATCAGATAAAAAAAACTTTGTTTTAGTATACAAAATAACATTGCTAGATAAAAAAAAAAAATTTCTCCTCAGTGTACATTAAAAAGAACTCATTTTTCTACTCATTAGCAAGAAACATATTTGCAACTCTCACATCTTCTGTGGTAGTACGAAATATTAGAGGCAACTACTTGAAGAGACAACAAACGTCAGTTAAAGTATCTGTTCAGTGTTGATGACCAACACTGCAAATGTTCTGCAACAGCCTAAAGGCATATCAAAAACAATTATAAACTTCTTGCTACACAGACATATTTAATAAATACTTAGCTAAAATGTTAGAGTAGTATATTTTAAGTCTAACCCATATTTACTGTTCTTCCATTTTATGTCTCTGTTAGCACCTCATCTACCTACCACCTCACAAACACTATCGCTGCTCCTCATGTCCTAAGCATTATTTATTACTAATGAGAAAGGCTAATAACTAAACAAGTGTATGCCAACTTATTGAATCATTTCTCACTAAAGCTCACAGAAAACCAAACCAAACGTGCTGGCTTTGACGTACACCTAATCTACCAGACTACTAGGTCTTCTGGACCAGGGAGGACCTGTAGCGATCCTGATTGGAACGCTGTCATGCATCAAAGCGTCAGTGATCCACACAGCAGCTAACTGTTGTGAGCCCGGGCCTGTGTTGTGCTGTGCTGCAGGATGAACCCAGTCAGCCCATGCAACCAAGCCCACCAGCAGGTCCCACCGGGTACCAGCCATTACACAACCACCTGCGTGGCCTTGCCTGTATCTACAAGTCCTCCAAGAAGTTCTCATTCCTTTCTGTTTGCCAGCAGAAATAATGAACAGAGTTGTTACCTTGTAAGAAAGTCCTGTTATAGCTCGAGCAACCAAAATGTGAGAATCTCTGCTACAGGCAGGGACTGCCCAGCACACTGCAAGTGGATCAGGGCCCCATCCAAAGCTACACCACCCCAGGGCTCCCACCATCTAACAGGATACAAGATTGTCTTATACCATTCTCTCCTTACAGCATTAGCTCTAATAGGTAATATTTTAAATGATACCTGACAGACTCTGAGTGCCTTTCTCACTGGGATCATAACAGCACCTCCTGGTGCAAACAGGATCTTTCCAATGTGTACAAATACCTGGCAGCAGAGAATGAAGACAAGAGCTCCAGACTCTTCTCAGGGGTACTCAATGAAGAACAAGGGGCAATAGACACAAGTCAGAAAACAGAAAATTCATTCCGAACATAAGGAAATACGTTTTTAGTGCAAGGGTGGTCAAACACCAGAACAGGTTACCCAGACAGATTTCAGAGTCTTCATCCATGGAGGCATTCAAAAGCCAACTAGACACAGTCCTGGGAAACCTGCAGTAGTTGAACTTGCCTGAGCAGAGAGGATGGACTAGAGGATCTCAAGAACACCCTTCCAACCTCAGCGAGCCTGTGATACAAAGACAGAGAAAAAGCTTCTGTATGTAAACAGACCATAGAATCACCAAATGGTTTGGGTTGGAAGGGACCTTTAAAGGTCATCTAGTCCAAAACCCCTGCCATGGGCAGGGACATCTTTTACTAGGTCAGGTTGGAGAAACCTGCTCTAGTTGAAGATGTCCCTGCTCATTGAAGGGGGGTTGGACTAGATGACCTTTAAAGGTCCCTTCCAACCCAAACCATTCTGTGATATGCTGGATCAGAGTGGAAACATGGCCCGTGTTGCATGTCTGATGAAATCTTGCTCCCTTGCTCTGCAGGAGGTCTCATGAACCCGTGGAGGCGGCGCTGGTGTGTTCTGAAGAATGAAGCCTTCATGTGGTTCCGCACCAAGCAAGAGGCACTGAAGTCAGGCTGGCTCTATAAAAAAGGTGGAGGCATGTCAACACTTTCACGTCGCAACTGGAAACGCCGTTGGTTTGTGCTTCGAGAATCCAAGCTGATGTACTTTGAGAATGATGCTGAGGAAAAGCTGAAGGGGACAATTGATATCAGAAGGGCAAAGTGAGTGAAGAAATAAATCCCTCTGATCACTAGTATTCGCTCTCTAAATCAATAATGAAGTGTCCAGTGCTGCCAGTTCATCAGCCTATGTATCTCCCATAGGGCTAGGAGAATCAGAAACATAAGGGAACAAAAAAGACAAACAGAACTTCTAGTTTTACTCTGGAGGGAGTCTGGAATTAGTTGATAGTTCTTTTTGCAGTCTTGCATTTCATAATCCGGCAGAAGCTCTTTCCAAGCCATGGATGGAGTCAGACCAGGAGGGGCTAATTAAGTACATACCCCATGCGTTCTCCCCTACCCGGACTCCATCTGTTTCCTGGCTTCTCCAGGCATTTCACAGAGGTGGTAGGAAACTCACAGCAGGATTTGAATTTGGCAGCATGTACTATGCCTTTTCCTCAACCCTGAATGCTCTTTTTGCTGCTATAGCCAATTCCTCATCTCCTGCTGTAAGAAAGGAGAGACTAGTTGCCTGTTAGCATTATGTGGGCCTGTGAAGTGCTAAACCGAGTGGCACACCCTGCTTTGTAAACAGCCCTCTGTATCAACCTCTCTGTTATCGCTTCTTCCATCTAGTCTGCTGGTGTCTTGAAGAAAAGCCATTTAATGCCTTAAGCTTTGCTTTCTTTTTAAGGGCACCCTAAAAGTCTTAATCTGTACTGGAAGAATTTTGTATGTCTGTCGGAGTTACAAGCCATCTGAGCCAGTGATTTCCCTTTTGTATGGTGAATGGTACAATGTGGAAACAAATGGCCAGATGGAATTTATGCCTGTGTAAGGTTTTCAGTTTTGGCTGTTGTGATTTGCTGTGTTCCAGGGAGATTGTGGACATTCACGAAAAGGAGAATGCTTTGGACATTGTGACAGAAGACAGAGTTTATCACATTGTCGCAGAGTCACCAGAAGATGCCAGGTATAAGAGGGAGTTTTGTTAGGTTTGTTCATTCAGTGCAGGTCTGACCCAGCTGCTCATGGGAGAGCCTGGGAAACACGATCACTTCCCTTTCGCTGGAGAAGAGGGCATTCGTTCCAGAGTGTCATTTTCTGCATACTGGAAGGTACCACACTTACTGTGGGGACTCCCTGTTGCAGCTATGGAGATGGTGGTTCAGCCTTTCAGTCAGTCACAGGACTGTCACCTTCTTCTGTGGCTGTGAGCATGCTGAATTCAAGGGTTACTTCAGGAGACAGACAAAACCTTAATATAAACTGGAACGTCTAATAGCTGATTTATTTATTAAATGGAATCTTGAATCAAACAAAAAGTCTATTCATGTCATCTGTAAATGATTGCAAGAGCAGCTGGGTTTTGTCCAGGAGACATAGAAAAGTCTGCATCTTATCAGAGTCTGTAGTGTCATCTGATAAAATCTTCCCAGTGCAAAGCAAACAAATGACTCATGTCCTTCCTTCTTGGTGTCCTGGCCAGGCAGAGGGAATCAGTCTTTTAAGGGCAGGTTGGCCAACCTGTTCTGGCTATGCAAAGCCAAGTTAAGAGGTTACTGTCCCTGGCTGCTCGTGGCTTCCCACTTTTACCAAGACTTCTGCTCTCTCAACGCAGCGAGTGTAACTGTTTCTCTGATCTGCTTTAATCTGATTCTGTGAAATTATTTTGGGTCTGTTATTATTTCATTTGGGTGTAGGGAGAGGAAGGGGAAGGTGTTTGGACACAAATTAACAGAGATCTACTGAAGAACAGCCACACAGACAAGAAACAGGAAAATTCAAGGGGCAGTAGCTGAAGAAACAGTAACTTCTTAATCCAGAAATTCCACAACTGGAATAGGCATGCCCTAAGGTAACATTGCAGAATTGCTAGGACAAGCGTAAACCAAATGTGGCCTCTGTCAATGCCATATCAGTCTCTGTTCTGAGGGAGAAGGCGGCACCAACACTTACGATAGCAAAGGGCAGATTATCAGATGTCATAGAGTATCCTACTTGAGAATCCTCCATGAAGTCTAGATGTTTGCTGATTTCACTGGAAGCTTCAGATAAGAATCTGCTTGTTCTGCAACAGAGATTAGCCTCCAGATATGTCTGTAATGAGCAGCCCTTTCACAGACAAATAACTTGGCTCCAAATTAACTTATAAAAACCCCCATGATTAATTGACAGCCATATGACTTTCAAGTTTATGAGCAGATCAGAGAGACTAGCTCAGAAGACACCCAGACGTCTCTAGGACTCTAGTCCAGAAGATTCCCAACTGACCCTGTCTTTACAACTGCTGTATGTTCCTCTCAGTTTGGTGACATGTGCTCCCTGGCAAGGCCACTGCCTGCTTACAGTTCTTTGAATAGCAAGTAGAAAACTGGATTTTGCAGGAGCAGCTGTCAGTGGGTTGGAGAACGTGTGCAGAATTTTCATGGGTAAATAAGGAGGAAGGAAGACATTAGAGTCTGGTATGATCAGCCCAAGAGATATTTGGTAGCATAGTCCTCAGGAAATTGTGAATGAAGACATTTTCCCACTGGCAGCTTTCCAGGCTCCTTGATCATATTCTAGAGTTAGTTTCACTACTCACATCTTAACTTTGAGTCTGTTTCGATTGCCAGCGGTTGGTTTAATGTCCTGAGCCGAGTACACAGCGCTACAGCACAGCAGCTGAGGGAAATGCAAGATGAACAGGCCAATCCAAAGAATGCTGTGGTGAGTTACTGTGCAACCAGTCTGTGGGCATGCTGAGCGCCACTCGTGGTTAATAGTGTTGTC
>Ga0181612_139168_pt1 | contig 18471 bp, 13 predicted proteins | sample HoacroProtozoa21_FD_119630 | JGI IMG/M metagenome (GOLD analysis project Ga0181612, IMG submission 119630) | Hoatzin crop microbial communities from Cojedes, Venezuel. Combined Assembly of Gp0051906, Gp0051904, Gp0051908
CTCATGTTCAGCTGGAATCTCCTAGGCTTCAGTTTGTGCCCATTGCCCCTTGTCCTGTCGCTGGGCACCCCTGAAAAGAGTCTGGCCCCGTCCTCCTGACACCCACCCTGCAGATATTTGGAGGCATTTCTAAGGTCCCCTCTCAGCCTTCTCTTCTCCAGGCTGAACAAGCCCAGCTCCCTCAGCCTCTCCTCGTAGGAGAGCCAGTGGCTCTGAGGGAGAAGCTTTGCTGGGTAGAGGAGAAGATGCTGTGTGAAAGGGAAGGGTTAAAGCTTTTTAGTCCTGAGCAAATGCACTGGCAGGCTCTCCGCTGACATTTGTGGGGGCTTTGAGAGTCACCAGCGCCGTGGGTTATCAAACACCTCTTCAAGCTCCCCTCCTGCCACGGTGCAGGACCAGGCACGCTTCCTCCTCTTCATGCGGCGAGCCACGTGTGCTGCCGCACCGCAAGGTCACCGGCGGCACCGAGACGAGCGAACGTGGCCTTGCAGGAAGGCTGTGCCTTTTACTGTGAGGCAGGAGAGTAAAGGGCATGTGCACCTATACGCTCTCTCCCGTTAAGCACTCTAAGCGTTGCCGACGGCCTCGCTGTGTCTGCTGCTGCTCGCATGCGGCCAGGTGCTCTGAGACGGGGGTGCTGGGCAGGCACTGCTTCAGGAGGGGTCGTGTGGGGTGGCTGGGGGCTAACAAATTGAGTATTTCCTTGTCAGGCTGCTTGGGAGTTAGTCCGGCTCGCAAATCTGCCAGCAGAGCTGAGGAGGACCAAGCGGCGTCAGCTGTGGCTATTTTTGACATCGGGGCCTTGATTTGAATACAACAACAACCACAGCAGCAGGAAGGCGAGGAGCTGTGGTAGTAGATCTAGAGAGCAATTACCACTCCCCGCACTGCTTCTCGTGCCTGCTGCCTGCCGGGAGCTCGGGTCTCCTCTGCCGGGTCCTCGCAGCCCACTGCACACCCTGAAAAGGGTCCGGGTCCCCCCCGGGCACAGCCCCTGCGGTGAGATCTGCAGGGCTAGGTGCTAATGCCCGGGCTTGGTCAGTCTTCCTGTTGCTGGGAGCTGTGCTGGCCCCCTCCTAGAAAGCATGAGGTTTCCTAACTCGGAACAAGCCTCTTCCAGTGTAAATCCCATGCACAGCTGGTGCGGGAACCAGGCACGGACAGAGGGAGCGCGGTGGCCCTGGCCGCCTGGGGGAAGTGGGCTGAGAGCTGCGCAACTCGTGACTCCGGTGTGGGGCCACCCTCCCGCCCGTCCCCGTGTGCCCCAAAAGCAGGCGGGAAGCGCCGGGAGGAACGGCCTCAGTGCTCCCACGCTGTGCCACAGCCGGTGCCTCCTCCTAATGTGAAGCAGGGCGAAATGATGCCAACGGTGAAATCCTGCCGGTGCCCTCCTGGAGAGGCAGGAGCTGTTGGGAAGCCCCGGCGCAGAGGGAAGCGGCGCAGGACCTGGCACCTTGGCCCGATGCCACTGGAGGACCATCTCTGGCCAGCTTCATCCCCGCTGGGGTCAGCCACGAGGGATGGTGGCGGCCGGGGCGCAGCGGCCAGCGCTGGGCACGTCCCTCCCTGCCGCCGGCCTCGCCAGAGGAGCAGGGCGCGAAGGCTGGCGGTGCGAGGCAGAAGAGGAAGCAGGAGCGTGTTTGCATGCCGCGGCTACACCCTGCCTCAACCAAATTACCAGCAGATGAGCACAGGCGCACCTCCTGCCCATTCCCTGGTTTATGGCAGCAGAAGCAGGGAGGGGAGGGTGAGGGGGAGTAGGGGAAGAGGCAGCAGACATGGCCATTATACATGCAAATAGGGTACTTTCTGGTTCTCCAGTGCTTTCCCTCCGCACACCCCCGTTTATTTTCCCACTGCTAACGAGCCGGTTGTTATTCTGCAAATTTCGGGGTGCAAAGGGCTTGGCGGGGAGCAGGGCAGCTCGTGCCATCCCGTCCCCGCCGCAGGTGACAGCGGGGCTGGCTGTCTCCATCCCTGTGCCTGCCCGGCCGGACCTGCCTGGGCACCCGGGGCTGCGGGCGGGCAGAGCCGGTGCCCACACCTGCCTGCCCTGGGCCCACGGGCTCGCCTGAGGCCACGTTCCGCGCCTGGGATGGAGAACAAAGCCGGCGCTTCACCTCCCCGCCGACCCGAGCAGACTTCCTCCTTGGAGTATTCGCCATTTTTCCCAAGGCGGCTTCCCATGGGGCCAAGCCAAGCAGAAACACCCATGGGGCTGGCCGCGGGTGCTGGGGAAGGAGGTGGCCTCCTCGTCTCCTCGTTCACCCGGCAGAGCTGCTGCCTCCGAGGAGCCCAGCTACGAAACGGGGGATGCACCGGCCAGCCCCGGCTCCGGAGCCCTGTTGGGAGGCACAGCTCAGCCTCGGGACCTCGGGCTTCAGGTCGATCCCGTCGGAGAGGCTGAGGTTTGCCTCTCCCTGCGAATGGGGAGCAAACCTGCTGAGCAACTCTGGTGTTAAAACAGCCGGTCCGGGATTAAGCTGTGGGAGAGCAGGATGAGTCCGTCTGCAGCTCCTCCAGAAAGGCTCTGTAATGAAGCGGTCCTTTGTGCATAGCAGGAATGGAAACTACAGCCCTCGAGTCTGACCCCAGACAATTGTTTTCAGCAAAGAGGGCTGGGGAGGCAATTAATAATGTTTAAACGAAAGAAATAAAAAAAGCAATACTGTATCTAGAAATTCTTCTGAGGGCCACAGCCGTGACAGAAAGATCTATGCTTTAGCATTTCTGTCAGAATAAATGACCCTCCCGAGAGAAGGAGTTTTTGAGGCTCTTTCTGCCCCACTGGACATAATTTAAGAAACGCATTACTGCTAAAAATCACTAATTTTAGCCAGCAGATGAGTTGCAAAGGGTCATGTTTTTCCTCGTATGCTGGAAGGACAGAGGATATATTATTAGAGAGCCATAACGCAAACAGTAGCTTCTGATTAGAAGAGAACATCGTCGGCGGTTCTCCAATTAGGCGCGGGCATCAAGTTCCGCGGCACGCAAAGGGGCTGCTGTTAGCAAACCTTCGTCTCTGCTGGGAGCAGAGGAGCTGGCGGAGAAAAGGCAGCCCGTCTCTTCAGAGCCGCCGCGAAGTTTCTCAGCAAGACCCAACTTCACAACTCCAGCTGTCAGTGTGCTCCAGCCCTGCTGTGAAGGGATCCCCTCGAAGAAGAAGAAAAGAGGTCATTTTTCACGTCTCCTTCCAGACCTTGCCCTTGCAGAGGAGCAGCGCAGTGCTGGTTTTTCTATGACGTGGATGCTCGTCCCCTGAGACATGAACCGAGACCACCAAATTCATTTTGCAGAGACCACCAAACGGCCGTCTGAGATCAATTAGCTTGTCATTACTCATCCCCGTCAGATCTGAACTGCTGACCTACAAGTGAAAGTCCATACATTTGTTTCCCAGCAATGCGCAGACCCATCCAGCTATCTAATGAGAAGAGCTCCCTCCGTACACAGAGCTGAGGAGGTCGTGCGCTGGCCGTCCGCTGCCTGCTCCCATTAGCTGGAGCCCAAGGGCCAAGCTGAGCCTGGCTTGGCGAAGAGGTGGGAGTCTCCGGGGCATCGAGCTCTGTGGCAACAGGCCGCTGGCTGGAGGAGAACGGCTCCCGTCGGTGACAGTTTCAAACAATTTTAGAACTTGAAATGCCATTTTAACTTCGCATTTGAACGGTTGCTTTGTTATTTTAAACTGCTATTCATAACTAGTTAGTAGTTGAAATAATAGCCTTATTTATTGAAGATACTAAATATGCAATCTGGAGGCAGTATTTATTGGGTGGTGTGTATTGAAAGTTTCTTGTTTAGATGAGGATATTTAACATGGAAGGAGATACAGTCCTTTTAATTAAAGGAGCGTGAACCTGACTGAAGCATTTGCTGCCTCCGAAGGCTGTAATTACCACACATGATTCAATTCTTTGTTTAAATCTGAAAGATTCACAACCCCTTTCCTCATTTAAATTTATATATTCTTGCATATCTGTTTTCTGCTGGTGTATGGGGATATATATATGTATATTAGTCCAAACACAGTGGTAGTCCGAACTTTGAATTACTTCAGGGTGGCTGGGAGGCACCAGTGGGATTTACACCATTTTGGAGGGTTGCTCCAAGTTTCCAGAGGTCTGGCATGGTTGGGCATCTTGTCATGCGGGCTTGGGAAGAGACTGGAGCGTCACTGGAGACAGCAGTTCTCTGCCCCCGTGGAGGGTCGCCGCTCCCTTCTTTCAGCCCCCTGCTCTGCAGGAGATGGTCCCCAGCGGCCAGGCCCTCGGGCTGTGAATCCTCCCCTCCACGCGACTGAGCGCACGGCTTCAGCCGGGTCGGTACCTCCGAAGAGCGAGGCACTGCCAGCATCGCTCGGGCTTCCACTCGGGCTTTTCTGGTGGGGGGAATGTGATTGTGGGTACCCGCCTGCTCGGGGGCATCTTCGTGACAGTGGCCAGCACCGGCAGACCACCGGCGTGACCCTTCATCCATGGCCATGTTCCTCTGAGCACAACGGCCAGGCTTGCTTATAATCCACTGGTGTTACTACTGTTGATTTTTTAGTCCTAAATATAGAACAATTGTTTTTCTCTTAGAGTGATGGAGACTTTTATTGCAAGCTGCGTTTTCTCAAACCTTCTTGAGAGGGTAATAGCTGTCAGGGAAGCAAGTGCTTGTTCCAGTGGGTAACTTTGTGTTTGCCTTAAGCTTTCCCACTTCAGTGTGGGTGGGGTCCAACGCAGGCCCCTTTATGATTATTTTAATTAGAAATATCCAAAGGCAAATGGCAGCAGAACATGACAGATGAGGCTAGTTTGGTGTTAGTGCTGCCTGGTAGAAATCCAAAAATTGCTGTTCTGGTTTTGAGAAACAACGTGCCTCAACCTAAACCGTTGATATAAAGAGAAAGCTTTCTGGAAATTGCCGCAGCTTAGAAAGTAATAGCTCCTTTTTTTTTGAAATCCAAGAGTTAATCAAAACTATACTCTTCATGATTAAGCCTCTGAATGTTTTCTTTACTACACCTTTAAATTCCAAATAAATCAATGCCTCTACGGAATTATTCAATTGACACAAATTTGTTCCACCTAAAATGAATTGTAACCCTGAGAAAGCAATAGGAAATTGTAAATTCATCACTGCCTGCGTTCCTTCGGTGTACATTTCTCCTAATCAAAATGCAACCTGCTATTCAATCCAAGGAAAACATTTCAAAGAGTCCATAATATGCCGTGAGCTTCCAAAACTTTTCTACATCTGATAGCAAGAAAACACCGTAGGTCTACGTCACTAATGCACGCTGTGGAAAGATAAATGTAAGGTTCAGTTCTTACCACAGCTGCAGCAACCTGTAAGTGATGGCCTTTGCACAAGATTTATGAGCTGATGGAACAGCAGTAGAGGGACATTTCAATATACGGTGTTACAGTCTTAGGTTTCAGTGTTTAAATGAGCAGAAAAAAAATAATCATGTCTTTCAGGCCCTGATTCAGAACAAATCTGAAGCAGGAGCTTGAGTCTCATACAGGTCAATGGCCTTTAGGCATGTGCTGAATAAACGTTGTGCTGAACTGGGGCCGTACTTGCGAGCGCAGCGAGCGCACGGGCGTTGGAACCATATTGGCAATGTCAAGAAAGCAGCTGCTCTTGATCTAGTATTTCTGCCTTCACAAGTCAGGATAAAGCTGTGCTTGACAAGCCAGCCCTCCAGGGCTAGGGACAGTACATCCTGCAAGAAAATCCCACAAGAGTAACGAAACTTTGCAATAAAAACGGGAATGACGCTTCTGTTTCACTGCTGTTAAAGGACCTCTGAGCTACACACTAAGAGTGTGTGTGTCTCGCTTGCACCAGGAGTGCAAGAAATGGAGAAGTGACCCCTTCTTCAGCTCCGAGCCATCAGCAGCTGGAGCATCTTCTGCCCCACGCAACTTTTAATTGCTGCTGCTGGCTCAATACCCCAAGACTCTGTAATTGTCTTTTTGAACATGCATCTGCTCACAGGTGCTCAGCACTATATTTAAGTTAGAGGTTCACTGGCAGAGAAGGAGGCGTACTACCGGGGAATGCTTGTCATGGAATCGTAGAATCGTTTAGGTTGGAGGAGACTGTCAAGATCATGTGCTTAAAGTGAAAATTCGGAACTCAAAAAGACCATGAAGTTATTTAAATAGTTTCTGAGTAGATTAGTGGAAAATGCAGGCAAGTAAAGGAGGGAACACGGTCTCTGTGAGGGTCCAAGAGTTTCTGAAACACTTGGTGAAAGAAGGCGAGAATAGGGCAAGGACGCATTAGCAAAGTTCAGTACTGGGCTGCTTTCACAAACCTACCAGCTAATTGTTGGTGGGAATACAACCAGCTGCTATGGGAGGCAGAGGCTGTGACTCGAGGTCTAGGAATTGCAGTTGCTGCTTCGCTCTTAGCCCATTTTATGCAGTTGAGCAGGAGCATAAACTACACCTCAGTTTCCCTACCTCTACCCTCAGGATTTGGGGTATTTTTTGAATCGTCCCTAAGATGTTTTCTGAAGTCTTTGAAGAGAAAGCAGGATGAAAATAGCGAGCACTTTGTGGAACTACAAATGAAGATAAAGTGCTGCATTTCAGTCTCCTTTTAATCTTTCGGCAGTCATGTGTTCCCTGGCTACGTATGTTTTCTTACAGAGCAAAGCATAATCAGCTTTGCATCCTGCATTGCCACGAGCACTTCCTCTTCAGTTCAAAGAATTGAGGTGGAGAGACCCAGCTTTATGTCCACATTTATGCACACGACTGCTTTGTCTGTATTTTAAATGTAGCTTCTTGCACTTAATAACTTCTGATCCTGTTTTCTCGCTTCTGTGTTGTGGCAATGTTGCTTTCCTCGGAGAAAAGCTCTTGTTTGTCATTAAATACCAGTGTTTGAGAAACAAAGCGGAGGAGTATGGTGCTTTCAAACCAAGGGCAGCGGCGTGTTTAACAGCCTGCCTCCGTGCTCGGGACTGCAGCTAGTCATCCGAGGTACTCAGTTTTGCTTATGTAAGCATAAAAAAGGGTGGATTACAGGCAGCTCCAGAGAAAAATGTGCAGACCTGACTTTCAAAGCACTTTGCATGCTCTTCTCATGAAGCAGTGCGAAAGCCGGCGTGCAGGCAGCAGCTGCGAGAGCAAGGAGCTCCCAGGCAGTGAGTTCAACCGCTGCACAGTGCTCCTGGGCTTTTGTTAGATGTTTGCTGACAACCGTGTTATTCCTAAATGCGGTGTTAGTGATAAATGCTGGGAAACGGACCCACGGGAGAGCACTGCTAGGACTTTCTGTACTCCTGTGCCTGGGTGGGGACGGTAGTGGTGTGTGGCTTTGACGCTAAGCTCTGGTTACCTAAAGACCAGACTGACTCAACCAGCTTTAATTTCAGTATGCTCCAAAGTAATCCAGGGACTGTAACTAATTGAATTTAAAATGACTAGGGTATTTTTTTAGTGGAGAGAAAGCGGAGGCTTTTCCCAGCTTTGTGGTTCTCAAGGGCAGTTTGCTTCCCAGAGACACTTTCAGGTATCTATGGCTTCCTCTGTGGAAGACAAAACTCCAGGCACGTACAGCTTAGTGGAGAAAACCCACTGAAATTCAGACTTTTGCAACCAAGACGTACAATGTGGTGGGTGGCACACCTTGAAGCAGGGAGAGTTGGACCTTAAAGCTCTGCCCTGAAATGCTTTATTGGCAGCTCTTACAGGAAGGTTAAAGTGCTTGAATCAATAGCCGCTGCTAAGAACCATTTCCCTGGTTGTTGTCTCATCGCCTTGCAGCTGAGCGGTGCCCAGGCTATGGCTCTCCTTTGGCAGAGAGAAACATGACAACTTACCAACTGGGAAGGACCTGCAAAGTAACAGTTAATTAAGCTTATTTCCCCCTTCATAACAATCTGCAAGCTTTACAGCTTGGAGGTGATGAAGGACTGTGCTGCCTGCAGGCAGATCTGTCAGGAAGGTAATCCTTGAGTGCCCTTGTGGGTTATCTTCGGCACACTTACTAGTAAAGCCAAAGGTGTGAATCCTCTGAATCTGTACTTCGCTTTTTCCAGAGGCAGAAGCCTAAACTGGTTGGCCAAACAGGATCCTGCCAGATGAAGACATGTTAAAGGGCAAAACTCTGAAATGGCAGTAGGCTCCTTACAAGAGCAGAAAAGAGCCATTATGCTATCACGGTGGAAAATGAGTACGTTGCCAAACTGAGTGAGAGCAGATGTGATAGAGGCTGGGATCCAGCACTGTGGGAAATCAGTCTGCAGAGTGCAAAACGAGAACAGACCCTGAATTAACTGTAGTTGTTTCCCATCCAGAGGCAAACCAAAGAAAACCAGGTGAACAATTTGGTGCTACTGAGAAAATGACCATAAACATGAAGGACGTGAGGACCAAGTCTAAAAGACAATGGGATGGAAGAACCCAAAAAAACTCTGGATCTCAATAGATCTGTGAAGCTCAAAACTGATACTCGTAACGTTGAGGAGGCTGCTGTTAAGAGCAAAAGAGAAGTGATGAGAACACAAGCTGTTACCAGGGTCACGATCTGCCCACCAGACATTCTTGGCTGGGCAGTGGTAGGACGTTCTCTATTGAATCTTCTGACACTCTCAAGTGGTTTCCTTTGATTCCCAAAGGATTCCTCTTTGACTTTCTACAATTCAAATGAAGCCTTGAAAGAGGAGGAACAGAAACAGCAAATAAACAGGAATCCCCATTTTATGAAGTAGTTAGACATACAGTGAAGACCTGCCAGGTTGGAAGCAAAATTATGGAGTTGAAAAGTAGATGATGAAAACAGGGAAGAAAAGCTCCCATCCAGGACCTTTCCTCAGAAAGACAAAGCACAGCAGACTGCTAGATAATAAGGGCGTATGCAACCTTGGATCTGACAACAGAGTGGAAATCCCCTGGCTGTAGAAAAGAAGAGAGGATGAGGTAGCTGCAAGGAGATCCTAGGGTACTGGGCTCACATAAACCCTAGAGCAGAAGAAGAAGAAGCAGCCAAAAAAAGGAACTCCATCAATCAGTGGCCATGAAAACACGTGTGTGAACTTTTCTGAAATTCCCAGGGAGAAGAACGATTTGGGTTGAGAAGTGATGAATGCAGAACTCTAAATGCTGGTGTCATCAGCCCTACCCAAACTAGTTTTCTATGAGCACGGACAAGCTGCACAACCTCCATGTGCCTCTGCTTTGTCACTTCTGCCAGATGGGGGTAGAGATATTGTCTCTGTTAAAACATGGATGTGAAAAACAGATCACTTTGAAAGTTATAAAATCCACTGAAGGGAAGAGCATTATTGCTGATTGTTAGTCTGCATAAATGATTGTGTACAGAGTAAACATTGAGGAGTATCGATATGTCACCTAGTTCGCTTTTTAGCTGCTTTTTACTATAGCAGGGATGGTTGTACTCCATCTGCTTCTGAAAACCTCCCATGACAGAAACTGATTTCTCCTGGGAAATCTATCCCAGAACTCAAGTTAACTTTACAGTTCAATGTTCTCCTATTACCTAATCTTGATCTTGCTGCTGCGATTTGAACCCATTCATTACTGCTCACCCTATCTGCTGTGGAGCAGAGGTTTTTGTAGATACAAGAGGTGTCTGCGTTATTATGAGTGGGTATGCACAGATCAAGTGTGTCGGGTGGTTTTTGTTGCAAGAAGCAGTCTGACTGCTTACAGCTTTGCCAAAGCTCAGATATTTAGGCTGAAGCTTTTCCACGCCAGGCATTTCCCTCAAGCTGTTTTCCACCCCCTTCTTTTTTCTTCCTCTTCGCCTTTTTGTTTTAAAATGCAGCCAAAAATCTCAGCTGTTTCTGAGAATGAGGTTAGGGAATGATACTACTGCAATATAGCTGAGCAGGAGAACTTTGGTGATGGAACTATTTTTGGAAACCATGAGTGCTCTGGAAGAAGGATCTGAAATCTGGGAGCGGGGCTTTGACTTGAAGATCAGCCAGCCGGGTGCTAACCCCCACCAAAGTGACAGTTCTCCGTGGTGGACACGGGTCAGTCAGTCTGGCTGCAGCCTGGGAATCTCAGTTGACACCGAGATGTTTCCTATGAGAGGTTCAGGAGTCACTCTCCTTGTCCCGAAAGGACTTTCTGTCCAAAAAAAGTCTTGCCCTGCACAAACTCAGTTTCACACTGGATTCCCAGTAAAGCAAGGTGTGGAAGATCACTACACCTGTGTGCCTTTTTTCCTCTTTTCTCTTCTCCTACACCACAAATTGTTGAGTCCGCAGGTCAAATTCAAGCAAATTTGAGAGTGGGAGGCAAAGCAGGTTTCAGAAATTCCTTTGGAAAGCCTTTGAATTAGGTGGTTTGGGTGAAAGGGGAGAATGGAGGTGCAAATCCTGAAGAAAGCACCCTACTTTTGTTTTAACGCTCCCCAGAGCAGCCTGTGTTTGTGTAGAACATGGTCATTTGTTAACTCCCCTGCGACAGGATCCAACTGTATTTGAGCCGTATTTTTCCTCCTTCAGCTTTCAATGGTGGGGTTTTTTTTTTCCCCAAACAGCTAAGACTGTTCAAAATCTAAGATCTCTGATGCAGCCAGATCTGCCTTCGATACACATTAATCATGGCTGGATTATGGGGTTGGAGCAGCCACAGGAATTTCTTTCTGGTGGAACTGGAAGTGACCTTTGTTTCTCCTTGTTCTTTGGGTCAGTCTCGAGCTTAACTGGACATCTACAAACACTGCAGCTGCTAACAGAGAGCACAAAGGTGACTAAGAGGTGAAGAGCAACCTCTGCTCTTCTTGTGCCTTGTTTCTTTTGCTGCTGTTGTAGCATTGGCTTGTAGACATCTTGGTGGTCTCCTTCCTGCTGGTAAGCACAGGCCTGGGCAGGGGAAGCAAAGCACAAAAATGCAGCAAATTACAACACTAAAGGCTTGTGGGGGGAAAATCCACATCTAATAGGAAAATCCTATGGTAGAGTGTGCTGAGGAATCTGTCTCAGGACATAAAGAAGGCAACGAGGCAGCTGAAAATACACCCTTCAACCTGGAACGTGCAATCAAATCTGCATGGGGAAATTCTTGTGCTCTTACGAAGTCAAGGGAAAATTTATGAGACTTCATTCTGACCCAGGGTGCGCCCGTTTGGATCAAGGTGGAGGATCGGGGCCATTCTAATTCCTAGTCAGTAAAAACAAATAGCTCTAGCAACAGAGGAGAAGCAAGAAAACAAAGTTACTATCAACACCCTGCCTCTTTGAAATCCCTTCCAAATTCTCAAAGGATAAGATCAATGCGAACAAAAACAGTAACAGCACTGTACTAAAAGAAGGTGAAAAGGCAGCTCCCTCAGCAGTCCACAGCCAAGAAATGGGCTTCTCTTTGCTTTCTCCGAGCTGATGTGAGGCAGGCAGAGTTTAGTAGCGCCCCAAAGCAGCAGCCAAGAATACTTTTTTAGCTCTGAGAGCTCCATAACGAAAGCAGCGGTCGGCACCCCCTGTGCCAGAGCGCTCCAAACCTGCCCGCAATGGAATGTGCTGATAAAGAGGAATATTTCCTTGCGGACTTGGTTTGAGACAAATTTAAATATTGCTAATTTCCAGTATTGGCCTCAGCAAGAGACTTCACCCCTCAGTGATCCATCTGTAAATGGCGGCAGCTCGTCCTAGCCTCGAACGTCTAATTAGACAACGCGCTTCATGACTTTTGTCTCCCAGTCTCTGTGTTCACCTCAGTGGAGCGCCGATTTTTCTGAAAGCACAATAAAACAGCCAACGACCCATTTGTTATGATACGACGTGGCATCCTGGTGTGTTGGGTTTATGGAAATGTAAGCTTTTTTGGTGTGCTCAGTATTTACAAGACAGCAGGGCTCTGCTTAGTTCTGAAATGCAACTTTCACCTTGAAAATTAAATTAATTCTTTACGTTAGAACAAGATTTTTAGAACAATGGGACGGTTTGAAAGTCAACATTTTGCTGCCTTTTAGGAGGCAAATTTAAAGTTGGGCATGTTGTAAAGGTGAATAAAGTGTGAATGACCAAGAGGACTGAATGGCAGTAGAAAAACATCAACTTATGGTATCTGCAGGAAAACTTCCTTGGAACAGAATTGGGGTTTTTAACAAAATTCTCATTAAGATTAATGCAATTTGTGCAGACAAACCCTCTGGAGTTGTTTGACTGCTCTAAATAAATACAGAATTTTGGAAGAAGAGATCTTTTTGTGCATAAACTTCTTTGTTTCTTGTCACCAGCAAAACATTTTCAGCTAAGACATGTCTGTGGCAAATCTCCCCTACTGTGAAGTTTATTGGTACTTTTATTTCAGCTGGGCAAAGTCTTAAAATCCTTGATTACAGTTGGGAGATCAGTCCTGCTTTGAGCATAGAGAAGGTAAAAAAGCTTCATAAATGCAATTGCTTTCCACCACTGGATCTACGAGAGGGAAGAATTATAGCTCAAAGCTTACAGGAATAATCTCTTTTGAATCTGAAGAGTCACTTGGACATTACCTGCACCAAGACTGAATCACCTATAGCAGCTGTACTGAGTATAATCAAAAGTATAACAGACTGTAACACAGCTTGCTCAGTGATAAACATTCACATATGAAACCAGAACAGGGCTTTGAGTCACCCTCTCTTTAGCTTTCTCCCCCTTCATCGCAAATTCAACCCCTGAACTGCTATCCGTCCAAGGGTTTGGTTTCCATGCTCTGAATCTGAACGTACCCTGTGCTCATGCAGAAGAAGGGGTGGCTGCAGGACAAGATACTTGCTGTCCTGCACACGAGCTCCTCTCTCACATCAGCCACCGACTTAGTTTGCGCCAACCAATTTCTTACAGTGCTGCGTATGCTAACAGGAGGGAAGAAAAACCCCAAACCAAAAACCCCTGAAGACTGGAAACAGAAGAGGAGAAAATATAATTAATCCAGAGAGATGGTGTTGCATCTAGCTTATCAGGTAGAGATTTGGCTGGTGGAGGCTACTAGGGCACATGCATGTTTTGACGTTCCTTAGACAGGCTCTCTGCTTCTGACCACTCAATGTCACCCTGGCTCCTTCATGTGGAAGAAAACCTCAGATATCGTGGGCGGGCAACTTCGTGCCCACTCGGAGCTGCCAGAGTACGACAGCTGGCCCGTGCTGGGCCTGAGGAACTGAAACGGTCTGCATCGTCCGTTCTCATGTTGCTTCCTGGAAGCCCTCGAGATCTGAAAATCTGCAGGGACTTCTAGAACAGCTACAACATTACAGATCTCGTGGAGCCCTTTTATGTCTTGTTGTGCTGAATGTTTTTTAAAATGTATAAAAAGCTCTCTACTATAGCGTGCCACCCCCCAAAACCATGCATATACTTTCAAATAAGTTTTTAATGGATTAAGAAATGCGGTGTCATGAGACAGCGTGGCTGACAGCAGCGCTGTAGATGATACACAGAAAAAGCTATGCCTGAACAACGTAACAGTTGAATGCCATTAGTACTGCCTGCATGCCGGTAACAGCATCTTCAGAACTAATTCCACAAAGGCGGTTTTTAAACACTGCCTTTTATGTATGTAGGCTGGGGTGAGTCATGCCTGGTGCTCAGTTAAACTTTCTCCTCATTGCTCAACATCAGGGATAATGACAGTGCCTGGCTCTTTACATAGAGATCTTGAGATCTTCATCTGGAGATCTTGAGTCCTTTGAGGTGAGGCATGAGAGGTGAAGTGATATGCCCAAAGTCACTTAGCTGGCCACAGGCAAGGCTGGAAGAGGCACCCAGTCCTGCCCCCTGCTCACCAGACAATGGAGACTCTGAGTACCCATAATGTTTCTTTTCACAGTTCGTGCTGCAATTGGTAAAAAGAAAACAGGGTTTTTAACATGCAAGCTGCAGAGTTCCATTGGCAAAACATGTATAGATAGCACAGAATCATAGAAATGTGTACCTACTTTGCTCATCGCTGCTGTCCCACTAACCAGTATGAAAGTCAAGTAGCCTTCTGGGATAATCTGGTTTAGTTCTCTAATTGTGTAGTTCAGCCTCCATTGCATCATCGGAGGAATAATCGGTTCTGATGTTCTCAAGTTTCATTTCACATTGGTTTCTAGAAAAACATCTGTATTCCCCCGGTTAATTGAAAGAATTTAAACAGATTTTCAATTCATTATGATGTTGTGTTTTCCTAAGACAGTGCCAAGCTCAGTAATCAGAGGCCTCCTTCACCATGTCAGACTCACGTACCCGGTATCACGCTGTACTTCCATAGTCGCGTGTCCCTGCTCTTCTTATGATCAGTTACTGGCAGGAGAGTGGCAGAAGAGTGTGTTCAGGTGGATGTCACAGGCTGTACAGGCCACCCTTCAGGGGAGGTGCTGCACATGTATGTTATTGAAACAAAGGCTATTTCTTTGTGAAGCACCCTGCTGAACTGCCAGTGCTCAAAAACAGAAATAGCCCAGGGTGTCCAAATTGCCCAGCTGGGGAAGGACGGTTGTCTTTACTGGCTTTTCATTTAGGCCTGCCCTTGAAGACTCAGGTCTTCTGTTGCACTGTGGCAGGAACCCAAGTTGAAGCAGAGGTGTGAAGGCAGCTACTCCAGTGCGAGGGTCATTGTGACTAGGGTGCTTGCTGAGGAGGCTGGGAATTTGGGCTTCAACAGCTTCAGCGTGGGAACGGTCTCCTGTGTCCTGCTTGAGTACTCCGGACACTTGTGAACAGCAGGCAGGCAGGAGCCGCATTCTGGTAAGGGAAAGTCCCATTCAGTTATTTCAAGCAGCACCTGCAGGCATCATCTTCTAGGAAAAGGGTTCCAGCTTTGATATCTGGGGTCAACAGATGCATCTCTCTTGGAGCCTGGTTTAGAGCAGAGAGAGCTCAGGGACTGCTTCCTCCCTCATACCTGCCATGCTTAGCATTTTTTAACTGGTAGGCAACTTCCCACTCAGAATGCAAAATTAGATCATTTTGTTTAACTGTTGTGGTATGGCTCTAATCTCTCCTTGTGTGCTATGCAAGATGTTTTGGTATCAACGCTGGACTTAGCCAAGTCCTGAAGGCTGTGTGTTGTCGCATGTGGAGTCCCTACAGCCATCTCTGCGTAAAGTGCTTCCACAGCCGTGAACTGACTCTGGCAGCTCATGGCTCTCTGCATCGCCCATAATCCCTCCTTAGGGTTGTTTTGGGAGTCCTGAGATAAGATAGATCTTTATGCTGATGTATGCAGGCTAGGCACGAAAGGCTGCTCTGGAGGGGAGTTAGAGTACTTCAGGATGGTTTCTGCATGTGACTGTGGGTCCGTGAACCGATCAGCAGTACCCCACATCACTGGTGGGGTGACTTCGGTGAGGATACTCTGGTTGGGAGCACTGGTGTAGTGGTGGGGAAATAAAAATTAGTCTGGGTGAAAGAATTCAGTTCACCTGCTCCACTTCCACCCTCTCCCTGCATTTTGTAGAACCCATAAGCATAGACCTTGCGTAAGTAGATTGCATTTCAGAGCCTGATGTGCATAATTATATCTTGCAAACAGTTTATTAATGGATCTATAATCACAGAGTAGCTTGTATGTACATAACGCTGGTGTTTGATTATGCTGCAGCTGCCACAGATCAATGGATACACAGGAGTCACGCTTATTAGTGTCTCAGAGGCGTGAAGTCTAGAGAGCAGCCAGTTGTTCATCCAATGCTGCTACCTAGGGGAAACCAGAGATTTTAAAGACATGGTAGAGAAGGGCTGCAGAAAGAACAGTATATACAGGACTTGTCACTTCAGTAAAGCTCCCTTTCTCAGAAACATCCCATCTGTAAACCTTTAAGTGGTGTTCTGTCTCTATTATGCACGCACTGTCAACACGTTAGATCTTACTTTGGAAAGGGGTCTCTTCTGAGCAAGCGCTCTGAAAGCAGCACGCCTGCAAGCTTGACTATTTGTGTTTTCTGGAGGTGGCTCAGCCGGAGGCCTGATGAACAGCCTAAGCTCTTGTGAATCAACAGACCGAGGATTTGCAGACCAAGGTGAGTATCCTAACGTTTGAGCAGCCTAAACCATACTGAAAGGGTTTGCAGAGATATCACTGGGACACCTTTAGGAAGCAGTTGCGTTTGGTTATACACAAGGAAAAAGGTTCGAGCTCGTTTTGGCGGGTTGATGATACAGCACTAAAAGCAAAAAAAACTATGTTTGGTGAGCTGCAGAATTCCCATGAGTCTGCATCCCATCTCCGACACGATAACCTGAGTTTTCCCCCTCGTGCCACCACCTGCGAAGCTGCTTCTGGTCTGTGTTGACTGTCCGGCCGGTGGCCAGCGGCTCTGGCGAAACGGGGTACGTAACTGGCGAAATCATGGTCTGGCCTTTCTTGCAGCAAAGACACCAATTTGCGGGCCTATCCTCTGTCTAGCTAGGAACAAAAAAAGTAGGAGCTTCTCTGTCTTTAAGACCTGAATTGCCTTAGCGTGTCCGATTTTGTAAGCTTCCCTTGGTGAGAAAACAGGCCTAAAATGATTGTTTTCTCCCAGGTATATGTTAAGATATAAAGGAATTGGTTCCCTTCACTAAGGATGTGTTCTTCAGAAGTTCTTATTTTTTATGTCAGCTTTGTGTAGAGAAACTGGATAAATTCAGAAGAATAATGCGATACTGTGCCACTGTTTCCCATCTGCCCCCTTCTGTATCGGGCCGAGGCCACAAACAGCGGCAGTGCCTGATCTGTTACAGACTCTCCGATAATACTGACTCACTTTGTTTAAAACAGAAACTTCGCAGTGGCGAGATGAAAACTCCAGGGTGACAAACGTTAAACAAAGAGCTGCCTGGGGGAGAGCAGACAAATCTGATGCTGTTTCCAAAGTCATGAAAAATACAGGCCAAGGTCAAAACCCCAAACTGGCTAGGTGATTACGTCTCCCGTTTCTTATTTTAGGGCTTTACAACCACCCATCTTGCTTTTGACCTTGGCAATTTTTTTTTTGTTGTTTGGAAATTGTTGTTTGGAAGAAGGCACAGGCAGTTGGGGGGGGTGAGGAGGTGGGAACTGGGCAAGGTACTCGCAAGCAGTGAAAGATTATTGGAGGTTAAGAGGGCAGATTTCTACCTTATGAACTTGGCAGTTCTCCTGTAGGTCTACGCTCCTGGTATCGATCTTGCTGTAAGATGAATAGCGATATGGATTTTCTTTTAAAAAGTCTGATTTTGGGACCTTTAAATGTGCCTGACGTTCATGAGAATTTCGCTTAAGCGTTGGTATTAATCTAAATGAATCAAGATAATATATAACATTTTCATATTTTCAATCTCAATGTATTTTCTTTCCATATTTGGGTATTATTGAAGAAAACTTTTAGAACAGTGTGCTTAGCGCTTTTAACCTCTGAATTGACACACATATCTGCATTACAAAATGTACCGAAAATGGGAAGATACAGCTTACGCACGTACGGACTTACTGCCTAAATCTACAGCTCACAAAGGGATTAAACTTCTCTTAGAAAATTTTCTACATTTAGAAAAAAAAAAACTTTACCTTTTTTAATGAAGCCTGTATATGTATACAACTAGTCAAGGGATACAGACACTTCCCTCATTTTTTATCAATTTGCTCATACTTGATTCAAATCATGCCTTCTGAGCGTTGCCCTCTTCCAATTTGCAAGAGTACATGTAAAGATTGTGATACTGAGAGACTAGAAAACCTCATTTCTTTATCAAAAGATCTACTGCGCTCTAATATTTTATGTTGGCAATAGGTATCGTAATACCCAAATGTCTTTTGGCATGTGCAGCTATCCCTATGATGCTCCAGAGCTGCTAAAAAGCTGGGGAGTGCTGCAGGGCAAAAATAATCACGGTACGTAGGAAAAAATGGATTTAGGGACAGGTGATGTATGTCCTGCTGTGCTCCTTGATTGAATCAGCTCCTGTAAAACGCCTGTTGGTGAAGATGAAGAATTGGGACTTTAGGCTGCAGCCTTTGGTGCTCTGTTTTTAGCATGCGAGTAAGCGAACTTCTCGAGTGCTGGTGAACTGCAGTGCCGGGTGTTTTGCTGCAGGTCGACACCACGCTTTTGAAGACGCCGAGCAGCCCTTCTGCGGGTTCTGAAGCGGTGGGTGCTTCTCCTCCGGAACAGGCCCCTCGCCTGCGGCCTGTGCGTGGCCCAGCTGCCGCTGCAGGCAGTGCCCACTCACCGAGCCGACACAGGGAGCAGGCCAGCCCCATTTTGGACCACAGCAGGGCAACAGGTCCGGGCTCTGGGACTATCCTCTGGGCTAAGCCAGGCCCTCGCACTGACTCTGGGCTAAGTCAGGCCTTTGCACTGACTCCATGGCTGGGCTCATGACCATCCTCCGGGCTAAGCCAGGCCTTCACACCGACTCCAACGCCAGGCCCTGGGGTAAGCCAGGCCTTCGCACGGACTCTGGGGCCGGACCCTGGGCTAAGTCAGGCCTTCACACCGACTCCACGGCCGGGATCTGGGCTAAGCCAGGCTCTTTGCACCGACCCCGAGGCCGGGCCCAGC
>Ga0181612_154716_pt1 | contig 18471 bp, 8 predicted proteins | sample HoacroProtozoa21_FD_119630 | JGI IMG/M metagenome (GOLD analysis project Ga0181612, IMG submission 119630) | Hoatzin crop microbial communities from Cojedes, Venezuel. Combined Assembly of Gp0051906, Gp0051904, Gp0051908
GTACCCCCAAGTCCTTCTCCTCAGGGCTGCTCTCAATCCCTTCGTGCCCCAGCCTGTATTGATACCGGGGCTTGTCCCGACCCGCGTGCAGGACCTTGCACTTGGCCTTGTTGAACCTCGTGAGGTTCATGCAGGCCCACTTCTCAAGCTTTGAGAACTGATTAGAGAACTGATTCAAAATTCACAATTGAAATCTGTGGAAAAAATCCGATTCACTTCAACAGGCTTTGGAACAGGAACATGGACAATCTGAAGGAGAGACTAAAGGAATGAAACCACTTTGAAAATCTGCCAGCCCTCAACCACTGCCTCACTGACATTACCTACATGGTGCCCCAATGTGATCCTCTGGGGAAGTCAGAGAATAAAGCAACAAATTTAACATTTATATTTAGGAGAAAAAGATTTCTTGAAAATGTTTTTATGTTATTTTTATGCTTTTCTGCCTAACATATTTTAATGCTTTTTTAATGTATTTTTATCTTGCTCTGTAATATATTGTCATATAACACAATAATATATTAGTATGAGAGTTCAAAACATAGCTTTTGCAGTTTTTCACCAGCTTACCTTTATTACTTAAGTGTTTAATTACTTAATGTTTTTCCACGTCTGTGGAAGCACACAGCTCCATCTCAGTGTTACAGTCCGGTAACTGTACACTGTTCACATGGTAAACCCGCTTGCTGACTTCACTGCTAATACTTATTGTCAGAAGGGCTGTGCAGACTGTTACAACCTTGTCAGGTGACTGAATAATTTAGGGGACAGATTTCCAAAGCTGTCCCATGTACTGAAAACAGACGTGTGCTTTGTGGTATTTATAAAAGCATGTGACGGTCATTTGAAATTGACCCACTATTACTTTGCGTCTCAGCTGGATCTTCTAGGAGCTGCTGTATTATGACTAAGAAGTCTGCAAATTAAGTGTTCTTGACTAGTTCTCAGAAAAAGGAAAACCAGAAATTTATGAGTAAAGTTGTAGGAAATATTTGCAGTGAACATAATCACATAAAACTAATATAATATTGGGTTTCAGCAGAAAAAATAAACCTTAGCCCAGGTTCCTAGAGTGATTCTGGACTTATCTTTAATTTTGCGTTGCCATCATGTCATATTTCAAAACTGAAGGAAATGTTATAGCCAAACTGGTGCTCAAACCACTGCTTCTGGGTTTGTCTCTGTTTTTGGAGAGAAACAAAATTTTACTTTTAAGTGGGAGTTTTGACATGTAAAAATAAACATTAAGTCGTGTGGCTGAGCAATAAAGCTCCTCCTCAGAACTGCTTTTATGCAAACATGACCCTCCAGAACCTCGATGTGCCAAAGACTGTTGAGACTTGCTCTCCCTGATTTAGCAGTTTACTTAAGCGTGTGCCTGTCTGTAAGTACATGGATATCTTCATTAACATGACTGAGAGTTAGGCAGGTGCTATGACAGCCTAATGGAGTTGGGCCTCATCTGAAGAATGGGTTCTGAGAGTGTTTGTTCCTGAACAAGTCAACCAACAGTCATCTCGGGCTTTTAACTGATCAGACTATTTTGTCCTTTGTATCAGTGGCCTTTGATTAAACTTAGCAATGGGATATTCAGAAAGAGTGAAAATTTTTGGTTCTAAATAAAATTATTTTAGCTCATTTTAATTAAGGCCGTAGACATTCATTGTGAAGTTTATTAAGAAATGTTAGACTAATGATTCACCTCAGGAAAAACACCCAAGGTATCTATGAGGAAGATGGCGTCTACTTTTCATCCAGAAAGAGAGTGAAGTCTGAGAAATGAGGCATCAGAAATAAAGCTAAATGTACAAGAAGCAACTGAGAAAAGGTCCTATCTGGGACTGAATGACTGGCTTTTTCCCAAGTTTACCCCACAGTTCTGAGCAATGAGACCTTCAGGGGATCAGCAGGACTCATTTTCTAAAATCTTTTAATTTCTCCCAGTGCTCAGTTTCACCTGGAAATTGCTCTTTTATCATTAGTAACATTGACGTAATGAGCCCACCATTCCAATTTTATCCTCCAAATAACAAAAAAAGGAAGACAGCTGAGTTTTCAAACAGCTGTAGAAAGGTCTGTAACTCCGGGTGGTTCACTTTTGTATATTAGTCGCTAGACACGACTGCCTCTTTGAAAGTTCTGACTTTGGAAGATTTTTGCCAAGCCAGCATTCTTGATTCTTCATTGACCCACTTCTTGGGTACATACACCAGTTAACACAAAAGGAGTATAAAATACTTCTTTAATAGGTATTGTGGGCTTTTGTACACATTGAGTGGGGAGGTGATCACACAAGGCACCAAACATTCACAAATCAGCTTTAGTCACCTCTTGCTGAGCAGAAAAATTTTACCAGAGCGTGTTTAGGGATCTTATGTTCTTCAAGCACTGCTCTTCTTCCCCTTCCCTTGTTTTTGATGCTAAGTGGTAGGAAAAGCTCATTCTACCTTTACTTTTCCATTGGGCCAGATTTTCACTTGATGTAAATCACTTTGGTTTACTTATGCTGATTACTATTTTAATGTTAATTTTTGCTATTCGATAACATGTCTCAGCGTCCTGGAAAGCACCTATCATAGCCCCACACTGCCAGGGTACCTCAGTTTGAGCACCTGAGCGGCACTAAGGGAGTTGGGGCTACAAAGAAGGCTGTTTTGGTGCACTTCTTGCCAAAAGGAAAAGGGACAACTTCTTAAGAATATATTGACGTTGTGTTCCCCACACCCCATCCCAGACAAAAGTATCAGCTAACTATCTGTTTAGGAAGCCAAGTCACCAGATTTCCTTATAGTACCACATTTCTCCAGCCAGCAAAACACCTTGAGTTCATGCAGCCCAGAGTAAGCAGGTTTTGAAACTTTTGAAAGCTTGCATGCTGCAGTAGACTTGAATTTCATTTCAGAGAGGTGAGAGTGTGTTTCCCACCTTGTTGAGAACTCCCCGGGGAAATAATGTTCAGTGTAATAAGCATAAGCATTGCAACCTCAGAGCATCTTATGATAAGACCAGTAGCAGTGATCGGCTAAAAATCTTTAAATTGTGCAGACCCGCTTACTTTGCTGTGTTTGTGCCAGGGACTAATTTGGCCAGTAAGTATGGATCGTATCTAGATTTAAAAAATTCAGTAGATCTATGCTGTTTTGGAACTGGGGCCTTAGGTCTGGGCTGACCTTTCATATTCTAGCTCAGAAATGTAACTGAAGCAATTAATACTATAACTAGCATTTTAACAGCCATGAGAGTCTGGTAAAGGCATGGTATTTTCACACCAATTTTCAAATCATGTGAATTTCCCTACAGTTTACGAAGCTACAGTTGCTTTGACTTCTTCTAAAGTATAAGCAGGGTTAATGGATATTTTTTTGTTGTTTTGTTTTTACCAATCTGATAGATCTTTTTGAAAAGAAAAGCCTAAGTGGTGCATACAATTACAGTTCTTAAATAACAAATAATACTGTGCAAGCCTCTCTTCCTACGTGTTTTCCTCAGAAGTCTGTAGGAGAAGGGGGAAATGCAAGAATTCAGTGAAACATAAGCAGCAAGTAAACCTTTCTATCCTCTTCAATTACACAAAAATAGGAAGGGAGCATCATTTTCAAAGGAACAAATGTTACACAAGACATGCCCTTTAAATCCTTTTTAAGGCTCTGTGACCTGTAAAACTATCTGCAATATCAGCAACAGAAAGCCTTCCACAGGACGAATGCTTATGTTTTATGTGTGCTGTATTTGCTAATCATTAGTTCATAAGCAAGAGCAGATATACAGTGTGCTATAAATAATGGCGGGAATGTAAAAGTGGATTGATCTGTCTGGCTATCTAGTAATGCTGCTGGCAGAGGACCAGTTCTGAATGGCTGCCAACTGCCGTCGACCCAGCCAGTGATTTGTCTGGGGGTCTTGCCGTGTCAGGCAGCACACAGCCTTGAGCCGAGCTCCCGGCACGGCGAGCACCGCCTGCCGCTCCGCAGCGAGCGAGCGTGTCCTGCAGCGGCCCCTTCACCCGCCTGGTTAAACAGCGGAAAACATGCACGAGTTACCAAGCTATGAAACCAAGCATCTAAAAATATTAATCAGTGGATAGAGAGGTCAGCGTGCTCGGGAGCTGAAGTGAAATACATTGCTCACATTGGCTACGCGCGCAGACAGTGAGAAACTGGGAGTGAGATCCACACAGGCACGCAGACACACACAAATCCGCGGAATTTGTTCTTTCGCCAGAGCCCTTACAGCATTCCGCAGATGTGCGGTAGTCACTGTGCCGAAATCCTCCTGGGTGGGGTAGCAAACAGCCAAAAGAACGGAAGCGTTCGTAGCGATCTAGATATTTTTAAGAGGATAATTATGCTAAATAATGTGATTGTAATAGAAACAAATGGGGTGGGGCTTTATTACAGGAAAGAAACGAGGTGGCTCAGAAGCAAGTCCTGACAGCAAAACTATTTCCCCATCTCTAGTGCAAATGGAGCAAAATGGTGGGCTAATTTTCCCCTCTTCCTTTAAGTCAGTCATGCTGATCCACTTACTGCATTGCTTGAACTAGTTTTCCCTGTGTATAAACACGGAAAGACAGCTCAGGCAGCAAACTCACCTCGGGATGCCTTGCAGGGATTCAGTAATGTGCCTGCTTGGCACTGTTTCTTGTATCCCTCAAGGCTGTCTCCCAATCTCTTTGTAAGATCAGCCCTGGCTCAAAAAAAAAAAAAAAAAAAAAAAAAAGAAGAAGAAAAAAAAAAGCCCCATCAAATGATGCAGTTCAGCTTCATGTAATCTGTCTTTGCTAGGTGATTCTGATTCACTGTTTAGCACAGAATCAGGGTGCGTCCGTGCATGCGTGTGTGTGTATGCGCGCATGTATGCAGGGAGACTGAAGATGTCTGCTCAGTATTTATATTCCTGTACGAACCTATACATTATCTTTGCTCATGAAGAGAGAACAAGTCGCTAATTAAGTACTGGTGAGTCGAATGTCTTCAAAGTGAAGCTTATAGATCAGAGACCACAGGACTGGGGCTGCTGCCTTGGTTTTGAGTTTGGCATTGCTTTATTGAATTTTATAAATACCAACTAAATTCAAACAAAACTGATTTAGATTTCACCTCATCACTTAAAATATATTTTGTAGAGTACAGCCTGTGTAGTAATCCTCTGCTATACTTTAATTTGGTTTTAATTTTATAGGCCCTGTTTTAACTGCATATTTCCAGACCTTTATTTCTCTCACAGCTCTTAGCAAAATGGTAGCTCATAAACACAAGCTCTGCTGTATAGACTTTGCATTTCATCCCAAAGTATTTCCTTTTTTATAGCCATGGTCTTTCCATCTTAGTGCTCTGAGCTTGGGTCACAAATCTCACTGCTATTCCAGTGTGTGACATCTTCGCTCGTTTGCCGCTGCTCATTAACAAACAATACTGCTGTGAAATTGGTTTAATGACAAAGTAATAAAATTGCTATTCTGCTCACAGATTGCCTGAGGCACTTTGAGCTCCTACAAGGCTTACTGTGGGTGCCAAGATACATTAAGCTGCTTATTCGTAAAAACTGCATCATCCGTTTTTTTCACAGGTTTTTTCCTTTCCCTATCTAGCCCCTGCTTCTTTTTATCTTCAAATAAAAAGATATATTTGCTTATGTTCTTCCATGCTGTCAAGTTTTTACTTTCATGCATATTTCTGGAAAATGAAAGTGTATTTCATTTCATTTTTCTTTTTAAAAGGTCACTCTGTCCCTATTGCAAGGTTGTTCCTGGACTCCAAACCCTCTGCAATGTAACATTAATGGAGACTTATTTTAATATACTGTATTATGTAATTGGGATACTGGATAGAGTTAGTCCTATTTTAGGCATAGCTGTATAAGAGAACTATTTATAGAATGAGTTTCCTTTTTTAAAGAACTGATTCAGGCAATGCAACTATTTTCTGTCATGATTCTAAGGAAAGCATGTTTGTTAGTTTTTGTTTTAAACGTAAAAAATAATTATATCACACCTGGTTACTTTCATACCGAAATTCTACGAATAATAAAATATGGCAGAGTAATGACAACCAAAAAGCTTTAGGAAGCACATGGTTTTCATAATGAACTGCATATTTTAGAAACTATTCTTTTTTTTTTTTCATTTGTGTGAGGCCCATGTGGACCCAGAGATTTACTGCTGGCAGACAATGGTGAAAAAACCCAGTTGCTCTTTGACAGGTGGGACAGGTCCTGGTAATTATAGCCAGACGTCTTAACACTACCAAAATGGTGTAAACAAACACACAGCCCTAATCAATATTACTTTCTTTCACATTTTAAGCAAACACGCTAAACATTTATATTTATCCATTTTCATTCAGGGAATGGTTGTAATCTCTAAATGCTTCACTGCACTTACACGCATATGTCCACGCACACCTTTATAAATTACTTTTTAGGGAAAACAATGGGAAAAACCCCCCTATTTCTTACTTCCACCTCTATAACAAGTAATTTGACCCGCTGAATAGCTTAGGAAATGTGGTTTGGGTACCTGTGATGGTTAGCGAGCAGTGGAAAAACTGGTTCAGAAACAATAAGAACTGGTCTGAACATGAATCTCACACACACACCCCACCGCCCCCCTTCTCCACTTCAAACCTCAGACTGATCCTCCTTTCAAATATCTTGCGCTTCAGGGCTTCCCCAGGTCAGATTCATTGCAGAATGTGTCTGACCTGAGGAAGCCTCAGAGCATGAGATTTGAATGTAGCAGGCTGATGCAAGCCCAGGAGAGCCTCCCAGGCTAGCTAGCACCCCTCAGTGGGATTATCCGAGGTAGGAAGGCCTACCAGAGGTCAGGAAAAGATTTAAAAACATGCAGAGGGAAGCGAGGGATAATGGGAGTCACTACGGCCGAGTTGGGCTGCTGACTCTACTCAGAGGTGGTCATGGATTAGGCTGGGAGACCTGGGAGGAAAGGGGAAATAAAATGGGGCAAAGAGGAAACCAGGAGTCAGAGGAAAGGGATGAGCTGATGTGTAAGAGAATTTAACTGGCTGCTAAGAGGTGGAGGGGACCTCCAGAAGTATGGGAATGGAGAAGCTGGGGAAGGCTGGCAGTTCTCCTGTTGACTGTGTGGTTGAGGAGGAGTTAATGATGACAATAAAAAACACGCATCACAGAAGGTTCAAATCGGAAGCAGATCCTTCTGATGCCTTTACTTCTGTAAGTATTTTCCAATTTTCTGCTTCTCTATGGTCCCTTTCTGCATCCCCTAAGAAGAGCGTAGAAAGCAAGCAAAACGTGATTATGGCCCCATGATCTTTAGGTCAGGTCTTTTTTTCTCCACACGAGGTTTAAAACTTCCCACTGCCAGCTCTAAACCCTGCTATCTGATCTGCGCCACCAAGGAGTCACCCACAAACAGAGTGTAGCCAGAATATGTGGGTGTGGGTGGTGTGAGTCTTGGATTCACTGACTCTGCACTTACGGGGAATTTCCCCACTCCGGAGAAAACTGGAGCTGCCACTTCACGCTCCTTTTGTGTTGCTGGAAAGTTGCGAAGGTGCTCGTCATCTTGGTCATGGAAATCAATGGCAGCTAAGCCCTAAGCAGGACTTAGGAGCACACACGTGGAGATCAGAGCTTTGGTATTCAAACCAGGAGAAAACCTGCAACATGTCCTCTGGAAATATTAATACAAGATTAATTAATCTTCTGCTTAATTCTTCTGCTAGGCAGATTTGGGCTGATCTACTGTTCAAAGGGAAAATAAGCAACTATCTACTTATCCTAACGTCTACTGGAGACCCTAGAAGTACGTATCAGGCCCCGAGGATACTATTCAGAACCTTCTGAATTACTTTATTTTCCTGTCTGTGAAGTGTGCACTCTAAACTTGCCTATTTTTTCTGTTCACATTTTTATGGATCAAATTTAGGCCCAAAGTTTGTACTGTAGAGAGCATATGTATATCTTTTCTTGGACCCCTGTGTAGAGCACAAGCACAATCTGAGAAAAGAATTTGGCCCATATGAAGGGATTGTCAGGTTTTAAATATGTGGTAATTACAAGCACACAAGGAAGCCATGAAAGTCTGGATGAAAAATTCAAATGAGCCAGCAAAGACACAAATTTGGCTTTGAACTAGGAAAGCACTTGCTTTGATCCTGATCCGTCTGGGCTGCAACCACCTCTACTGACAACAAGCCACACGTGTATTTTGAAGGAGCTGATGGGGCTGACCGAGATGTGTGTCCACTGCCTGCTCTTGCTACCCTGTATGCTTACATCTTGTGGTTATTTTGATATTTGCTATTTTTCATTTTATTTGCAACCGGCGGCTTACAGGATTGTGAGCACTGAGGACTGCACAATTGAAAGGGTAAGGGATAAGAGAAAGATGGTGAACACAGTGACACTGAAATTTTGAAAGGAAAATTACTGAGTCTGGGAACTATTCTACAACAAGTATCTCAATCCTCCTTATCTCTTTCTTTTCCCAAATGGATAACAAAATGCCTCTGGCCTTCTATAGGTTCTCGGGTTTAGTGTATCTGTGCTTTTCCAGACTGACATGACACACCTCATTTTGCTGTTTTAGAGCAGTACCTAGGAATTTTCCGTAGACTTGTTTTGCAAAGTTTCCTGGTTGTCTGTAAAGTGATAAATGAAGGAATTTATTTATTTATGAATCACTAGCGTAGTACTCCCGTGGCAGATAACCTGGGGCAGATTATCTGGTGCAAAATTGCTAGGAAGTGTGCTTTTATTAAAGCAGTCTTTCCAGAAAAATTGTCTGACCGTAGAATACCCCAGTGTACCTATAGCTTTGGTAGGACAGAGATGGGATGATGTGTGCTCGTAGCAGCCGTGTGGAATGGCAAGGGACAGTGCTGATGCAGAGGAAGAGGACCGGCTGGGAAGACCATTGCAGCCAGACACGGTCTGGTGTGACGGGCACAGCAAGACTTGTTCTGGTTTATCTTTGCAAAGGCTCACAGGTCTGATACCTACAGCTGTATTGAAACCCAAACTTAGGAAAAACGACCAGTTTGAAATCAGGCAAGATGTCAAAAAGGCCCAACTTACTAGCTGTACTTTTCGTGAACTGTTTTCAAGCGCGAGGATATAGACACATCCAAAACACTCCCTTTGAAGCCCCGTTCATTCAATGAATTGCACAGAGTGAGGAGAACAGATTCTGTCTTTACACCTGCCTGGTGTGAGCTGCACAGGGCCAGGACAGCCCCACAAGACACGGTGCCCCGAGACTCCCTCCTGAGGTACAGCTCTCCCCCGGCTTTCACCCTGCTCCAAGGGAGCAGTAGCTTACTGCTAGCCCACACTAGCTGCGGATTATTCCAACGTCTCTTCACTCCTCCCCCAGATCCGTTCATACCAGCTTGTATTTTGAGAGTACAGGGAAAGAATCTCCTCAAGAGATAACACATTGAAAATAAATGTTAGCTTCTATAAAAGGTACAAGCTTAAGTATGCCATGCCCACTGCATTTATTTAAGGATACAAGTTCCTTCAAGCAAAATGTCAATATTTTATTTCCTTCAAACTCCAAAATTGTGTTATTTTCGTTGAGAATTGAATCAACTCTCTGGTTTTATTTGCTAATTGCAATAAACCTTCTCAAAGGAATGTAATTTGAAAGTTGTTTTAAATGCAGATGGCACTAGATTTTAATCTACAGAGTAAACTAGAAAAATGTTTGCTAATGGGTACTAGGTTTTCTTTCCCAAACTCCCCAAGTATTATGTTTTATGAAGGACTGTGTCGTTCAGTTATACTTGCACCATGACAATGATAACTAGCATGGTACCACGGAAACCGGAAAAATGCATTTAGGGTTGGGCCTATGCATCAGAGAACAGAATCAATCTTCCTAATTAACTGCAAATTAGCAATCCCAAAATGAGTGGGATCAGCCTGTCTTCACTGGCCAAGAATCATGTTAAGTATATAGCTTCCTCTCAGTGCCTCTAAATCACATTTACGCCTGTATAAAGTAACATTCTTTTAATCTAACGCTGCATTAGTGTCACTGTTCTCAAAGTTACTGCACTGTTTTAAATTTCATCAGATAGGTAGGCAGATAGAAAGATAAACAAATTAATAGGCAGTTATGGAGACAGCCTGATATTTTGTTATTCAGGGCTCAGAGTAGCTCATAAATCACACTGAAGCCACAAACAAGGTACTAATTAGCATAAGTCTCTGGAAAGAAAAGTTTCTGTTGAATGGTGAAATTCTTTAAGGCCACTGAGCAGTAGCTATTAATAAAGATAAAAATAGTAAATGCAGAATGGAAGATAAAATGCAAAAATGGGACACAGTAGATATTTGATTAATTCTATCCCTAATGATCAAAATTGCCAAATAATGTTAGGCTAAAACTAACATTACTGATATACTGTTTTTACTCTTTAGGGTGTATGATCAAAAAGATCTCGGGTATTGTGAGAGTACAAAGGACTGACCTTGGGTGAATTAGCTTAATTAGTTAATGCTTGTAAAGCACTAGATGGGTGTTAAGTATTAATTAATTATTAATTATTATTGGGTAAAGATGGGATTTGGAATCCCATGGCTCATACAAGTGCTCCATCCTTCACGCAAGAGCTTCGTGGGGGCCCCACTGGTCTCTGCTTACCTGCTCATCTCACGAGCCTCGGCGGTAGTTTGGCAGCCCTGTTTGCAAGGACAGGGAAATGAGGAGATGTCAGGCAGCTCTTCCCGGTGACTGAGTGAAAAGTTGGACAGAGAGACTTCATTTTCAAGTTTGCTAGTGTCTTGCTTTGTGCTCTGATGAGAGAATTTGCAGTTTTAAGCTGAGCCAAATTCTCAGTGTAAGCAAGATCCTCAAGGAGCTGAGGCTCAAAGGAGTGTCCAAGTTTATCTGCATGTAATATGAGGTTCAAAGTGCTTTCCTTTCAGTGCTGTTGAGAAGCTACTTTTTTTTCCTTCTTCTTCTTTTGCCATTATCTAATAAAGGTTGTTATCGGTATCTTTTATTGTCATGATTTATACCAGTTAACACTTAAAGTGAGTAGTTAACTTTTAAATTACAGAGGATCCCTGAAGAGCTCACAAAAAATACCTTGTGAAAATTATTCTCAGGTATTCTTCCCAGTCACCTTTGCCCGTAGCCATTCTTGATCAAGTTGTTAGTAATGCTCATTTCAGGGGTTTTTTTTTTCAGGGTTATTCAAATATTGGTTATTGTAAATCCCACTAATACATTGACTTTCAGGCTAATTTTTTCCTTTAATTTTAGTATGATACATAACTATTGGTAAACGACAGTGAATGGAATGTAACATTTAACTACATTTTTCTTCACATTAGCACTGTCCAGTTTCTCATGTTTTAAATTTTTCTGCCTGGCTGCAGCCTAGAAGAAAATACACGCTGGAATAATTATATGAACAATTTAGACTTAAACATATTGAATAGCAGAAGAGATCATGCCCGCCCATTTGTATTTTTTTCCCCCTCTCTCGTGCTAGTCTGGAAGATGAGTAATTTCTCTCCTTAGAAGCATACCTAATAGACAAAGCTCTAATGCTCAGAAGGGAGTGAGGGGAGGAAAGCACTTTATTACTACTGTTCAGATCAATACACAAAAATCTCAGGATGATAGGGTAATTAAAACACGCACAAAGTAATTCATCAACAACCTTTCACTCGTCTTTGGAACGGGCTTTCTGATCCCTGATGTTTTTCCTTGCAGGGTTTCGAGACAGCTCCCAGCCAGCGTTTCCCACTTAGCTTACAACCCTGACTTTCATTCGCAGACAAGAAATTGTGTTGGCCTTGCAATGCTTCATGCTTTTTCATCCCTTCCCTGCTCTTTGTCTGGCGTGAGATGCTACCAAGCAGTGAAATTTACCTAAGAGCTAAGAAAAAGGAGAAATAAACAATCTGCACTGTTTGACAAGTGAGAAGTTCAGCATCGGCTAAATCGCTGATAATTTTATGCTGCTGGTTATTACACTTGGATTGTTTGTAAGTGCTCCTATTAAAAAACTAAATAACCACTTCTGCTCTAATGAATAGATGGAGGAGTGTTTGAAACATTTGCATGATTAAAAATAATATTAAAACTTATTTTATCTAGTGGAAATGTCTCATTTCAGACCGGGGCTGCGAGGAGCAGCATTCGCACCACAGAGCACCACTTCCTGCGCTCCCAGAGTCGACTGTTAGGATAATTACCTTCCTCGTATTCCTGCTTTGTTTCCCAGACCCCCAAATGTTTCTTTTCTAATGACAGAGCTCCAATTGCGGCACTTGAAATGAACAGAGTGCTTCTTAGAAAGCATTCAAATCCATACTGATTAGCAAAAATGTTAAATACGACTTGACTTCAGTTTGGCGATTGTTGCAGGTAAGGACTGCGGATCCCTGAAAGCAACGGCGCGAGGTCTTCATAGGAGTTGATTGTGCATTAATGTAGCAGAAAGGCTAGAAATGATTTACGCACTGAATAGGCTCAAGCTCCTGCAGAAGATTTAACCATATTTCTTTGCTTACACAGAACACAAACCCCCTTTGTTATTTATCATTGGCCCTGTAAATACCTGCTAGCCTATAAAGCCCTCTGTTATTATTATGTGTTACGATGATGCACAGGGTGTCAGTTAAGGATCAGTCCCCTCGTGCTGGGCTAAATATCCTGATGAAACAATAGAGCCCCCACCCCAAAACTTTCCCAATCTGCGTATCGGACAGAGCCCACAGGGAGACGTGAGGGGGCGGGGGCGGTCTGAGAGGATGAAGTAACAATAAAACAAACAGTTTAGCAGAAAAGCAAGAGTTACTTGCCCAACCAAACACAGGTGGGAGTGATTTGTAGGCACAGGTAGAGGCAAGCTTTAAGGAGGGATTTAAAAGAGGATAAAGGTTAGCTTTACGTGTTTGGCAGGGAAGAGTCTCCCCACACATGATGGGGGACATCAGTACAACTGAACAAAGCTGTAGTTATGATCGCTTGGATTCTCCAGTCACTAAATAAATAAACTAGGTTACCAAAGTCAAAGGGAGCTGCACAAGCACCTGTGTCATGAGGGCAGTCCAGCCTTTCTCCAGGAATTTTGGAAATATGAATGTACTATTTTTACCGTTCTCCCTGGCTGACAGAGAGTCTTGGTGGCAACCACCGGTGACCAGGCTGCTTCCATCACCTTCCACCAGCCTTAGCAAGGGCTTTACACTGGGACCACATTTGTGATCAGCTGCTTTTTGGTGTTAAGCTAGCCACTCAGTTCTGAGCAAAATTTTCAAGAAAACCAAAACTTTAAAAGCACCTTACACCATTGCAAGTAACTAATTTCAACTAAAATGCAACTATTTCGATGAGACTTAGCTACGTATATCTGGGTAACTTTGAGCCTAAGTGACTCACGCAAATTTTTCTAGTTGATTTTCTATAGAACCCAAGCTCCCATGACACTATAAGCTTTAAAATATTATTTCTTGTTTTTCCCCTTCTTTTTCTTGTACAAGATGAAATACAATACTCAACAAATTGATGAAGGGAAACCAGACTGAGCAGATACAATACAAACAGTACCTGACATTTCTTGATTTTCTTAGCCTGAAAAATAACCCAGCTTTTTTTTTTTTTATTTTCAAAGTTAAACATCCAAAATATTCACTCTTGGGATGAAAATAAGCATAAACATTTCAGCTCAGAATCTAATTATTTCTAAGAGTTACTGGCCACTGAAAATAAGTGCTGCTTAAAATTAATATGTCATCCAGTATTGCTGTAATAAGAACAACTAATGAATAAGAGAATTATATGAAAAATGAATAAAAATTATGAAGTTTGATGTGGTGAATGCAGTATATATTCTTCAGTAAGCATGATTTAAATTAAATACTGTTTTTATTAGAAGATAACTCATTCTAGTAATAAGCTTGAAACCACAGCTTTTGCAACCAAGAATAGCAGCTTTGCTAACAGTCTTCTCTGAGCCTTGAATGCAAGAGCCCATTGCAGAAAATATATTTGTATTTCTGATATGTCTTAGTTCCTCCATGTAAAGAAGAGGTTGTTGTAGTAGTACCTAGCATCACAAGGTACGACAGTATTATTATTGCCATTTTTAGATGGAATAACTGAGGCAGAAAGAAGTAAAGTGACCTGCCTAAGCAGCTCAGAGACACAACTAAGAAAATGCCACGTCTGCTGGGTCCCAGTGTGGTATTCACTTGGCTACACTGCCACTTTTGCTGGCAGCTATTACAGATTACTTGATCTTAACATTTGAAATTGTAGGATTTCAGTAGGATAAATCGTATTTATCCTGGGATACACCTTACTTATTTGCTATTGCCTTATTTGATATACTTGATTTCTTAAAAATGAACAACTTGTAGAAGTCAGAACAAAAGCCATACAAACATTTGTGTGTTGCAATGAACAGGAACTGTATTCTTCCATAAATATGAATTCTGCAGGGGACAGCATCTTTTCCTCTCATGTGGAATCCATTAAGACCTTTTGGTCTTAAGGATTTGTATAGCCAGACTATCCTTTTCCCTGAATCTTATTCTCTGTCATTGACGGTGAATATGAACAGCCTGATTTGTGGGTATGAGAAAGAAGCTCTGCTGGCATCAGCTCCACATTCTCAACTGACTCACTTTCTGATAGTTAGTGAAAATAAACATGGAGCCAATTCATGCAGTTCTGTACCGAGACAGGCTTTCTCCAGCCTGAGTAAGGCCTGGCAGCAGCTCCTCTGGGACGGAGGTAGCCACCATGGTGAAGAGGGAGTTGTACCATCACCGCACTTCCCTGCCACATAGTGGCATGGGCAGCCACACATGGTGCTAACAGGTGGTGCTAGTCCTGGTGAATCTGCCCCTATTCCTGGTGCTGTGAGGAGATTCTTACAGCAGGATATATACCCCTTCACTTCAAGGCTGCACCTGACTCCATGTCCAGTTGTGAAGATTATGGATGCAGCTCTCTTCTACCTTTCTTCTAGTCCAAGCATGGTAATCAGCATAATTTTTTACACAAACACTTTTGCATGGCATACAGATTTTATAGTTTTAGTAAAGAGAAATTTGACAGGAGCTGGGAACAACAAACAAAATTTACATATTCTGAAGAGAAAAATGCTTGTCTCCTCATCTCTGTGCTTCAACAATTCACAAAGGGCTGACTGCCTTTTCATCCATCTCACCAAAAATAGTATTCTTGTAGACTGTGCTGAAGTGTAAGGTGTGTAAAAAAATATTTCACTGAAAAAGGGACAGGTAAAACATTTAGACAAGGACCATATCCAACCCAAATCTAGCCTAATAAAATAAAACCTGAATTCTCCAAAAAGCAGCTTGGTTTTTTGGCATTACAAGTTCAGTATTATGGCCTAAGAGATTAGGAACAAGCAATCAACCAAAAAGCTCAAAGAAATATGCACTTATAAAAGAAATATTGTCTTGGACCTGGCTATGTAGCACTGTGACCATGCACTAACATGTTAAATTCTTCTTAATTCAACAAGTACTTGAGTAATGCCTTTGCAAAATTTTTCAGACTTCCAACCACAGTTGACATGGTTTTCACAGAGTAAACTGGAAACACTAAATATAAGACTACATATAGGTCTTGTTTCACATCATATTCCCTCACAAACCCTCACAGTTATTGACTTGCTGTGATAGCCAGTCTCAAAAGTTGAAGTTTCTATGCCCTCCTTAAAGCAGAGGTTGGGCTCATTAGCTCTGTGATGGACCAGAAGGTAGGCCACAGCGACAATCTTGGGTAGAAGAACTTAAAGCATGAATATACAGAATATCAGCTGTTCCTTAGTGATGAGCTGTGCTTGCTCTCCAGAAGAGGAAATTCCACAGAGCAAGTTAACCTGTGATCCAGACTGCCCTTTGAAAGTGCTCTTCTCCATCCGTGTTGAATAGAAAAGGGCAGTTATGCTCCTAATGTAAGAGCCCACTTAGCTGCTCAATGCTAGATTGAATAAATGTGGATTAGAACCAAGAAAATGAACCAAAAGCATAAGTCACATTTTGCAAGGTGTTACGTGGGATACTGTATGGAGCTTAACGTAAAGCAGAATAATTTTAATAATACAATGTCAAACTGGGAGCTTCTTCTCATAAACAAATAAAAAATAGACAGGCTTGACCTCCTCTGTGTCAACAGTTTTCAGAGACAGACAGAAGACAAATGGCAAAGGCAGGAAAGGCAAGAACTAATCCCCACTTTGCAGTATTGGACCACTGCAGCAAAAAGTCCCTGGAGCTAAAGGTGAGCCCAGCACAGAGATAAATCAAGATCATGTCCCTGGGGACTGACCTACTGCAATCCAGAAGAAGGACAATAGATGGGCAACAGATCAGTTAAGAGAAACATCAGCTAAGCAGGAAACACTACATAGCAAAGAAGGCATGGACCTGCAGCCAGAACGCATAGGTGTGAGCCCAGCAACAAAATCGACACGTGGAGCAATAGCAAAGAAACAACCACTCAGAGCTCACATGCAGTATCTGAAAAGGATCGTAACAGTGCTAAAATGACTAAACGTAACTACAAAATGCCATCCGGATCACTCTGCCAGTACCAGGATAAGGGGACCTATGAAGATCCGTAGCTACCTTCACGCTGGAGCCACCTTCACCTGCTGAGCAGAGATATATGAGCAGTACAGAGTTCCAGCATAAAATCAACCAACAGTATGAAAATAGCAACAAAGTACGAGAAAAAAAGAATATCCAGGGAAATGAGAATTGGAAGACCTGCTCAATAGTCAGCACACTTGAGCTACTTCTATGTCTCAGAAGTTGCAGGAGATGGCATGAATGCCGTGTCTCCAGATTGAACTATATACTAGCAATTTCTGGTCCTCAGGTGAATGCTTATTGGCACAAAAGTCACAACAGCTAGCAACTGTTAAAAATAAAAAAGTAGTAATTCACTGGAACTCAGAGGAATAATCACAGGCTGTAAACAGAAGGAGTCTGGAGATGGCCCCGTGAATTCATTCTGCATCACACGTAGTGAGAAACCTAGCTGTTGCTGCAGAAGCTCTGTAAATAGTTCTTCTGATACACAGCTAGATTAATTTGGGGAGCATTTTGTGTACCAGCACATAGTACGTGAAACAGCAATCGGCTTCATTCATTCCCCAGTCAGGACAGGGCTAAGCAATCTCCTGGCACACCACGCGAGTGCTGCGTCATAATTCAGCCATCAGGAGGTGCTTACAGAGCCAGGAGCCCTCAGCAACCACTGCTGCCCGGAGTCAAAGCCCATCACCTTTGTGACACATCAGAGCATCAAGGGCTCGTAAAGAGAGTGCCCCCAGGCCACTCCCAAACTCAGGTCTTCTGTGTGGCAGTGCTGCTAAAGCATGGAGATGGCTTCGCTTCAGCTGTCAGAACTGGGGTGTTTCACTGTCTGAGTATAAAACCACCATTTTCAGGTTGTCTGAAAAAAAATAAAATTATACGGGGAGCAGGGGGAAAGAAGTGCAAAATGATGCTTCCACCTCACATAGCAGATCTCTCAAACTAATCAGTCATAGGGGAGGCCAGGTGTCATTTTTGACATATTATTTAGCATCTTGCTTGTTGTTTTATTCTTTTCTTTTTCTAGACAGAAGCTGTTTTACTAATTAAGGAAAATGAAATTTCCAGTGCTTGGAATTCAAGGGTGGCCTCCTCTGTGAGCCAATCTCACTGTTCTCCATGAACAATTTAAAAATAGAATCTAGTTGGGTTTGTTGTTTAGGTTTTTTTTTTTTTTAATTGGTATCACTTTGTCTAGGGCACAAACACACATGGCTGTAATTTAGTGAACTCCAGTCTTCCTCTTGTGGCAAATTGATAGGATAATTTTATTATGAGTGGAACAATGACTACAGGGATGAGGGAGAATCTCAGAGAACTACACATAATTCGGTTGACTAAATGTAATACTTGCATTATATCAGTAGGTAATGAAAACAGCGCTGAACACTGGCAAAGCCTAAACCATTTCTGATTCCAGCTCCTGTCAAAAGGCCACCCTGTAAATCATACCTGAATTTTATTTAATGTCAGGAGCCAGTAATCTGACAGAGTGCAATGAGGTGTTTGGACCAGACAATGTATACCACGTCATGTGCTCCATAGGCTTTGTAATCACAGAGTCACATAATCCATCTATGGATTTTAATAAGTAACTTATTACGTTCCCTTTAGTGTTAATTATTTTACACATCACTTGTTCCTGGTTTATTGACAGTATTTTAATATCTTTATCACATAAATGTACCAGTATAGCCAATCAGTATTAAGTATAAATGCATAGCCTGTGGAGAGATTCTGTAATTTCCTTTTCATGCCAAAACATAAAAGACCCAACAGGGTCAGCATCACATTAGACCCTGATAATTTTTGCGATGCAGCCAGTCTCCACCGGCCCTGTTAGCAACAGCAAGGTCAGTGAGCGGAGTTATTGATGATTTTTGATCATCA
>Ga0181612_166539_pt1 | contig 18471 bp, 7 predicted proteins | sample HoacroProtozoa21_FD_119630 | JGI IMG/M metagenome (GOLD analysis project Ga0181612, IMG submission 119630) | Hoatzin crop microbial communities from Cojedes, Venezuel. Combined Assembly of Gp0051906, Gp0051904, Gp0051908
TGATTACTGAAATTTTATCATAAACACATAAACCTAAAGATATATACTGACGTGAGGAGAGAAGTGTTGATAGTGCAGGAGTCTGAAGCTCTTCATTTATGGTGAACATACATTTGCTGATCTAAGCTCATATCTGCACAATCTAGGACCACCACATTTTGTTGCCTTGCTTCTCACCATGTAGATACAAAGGAAGTGTAGCCAATGTAAACCTGTTTCTTCTCATTGTATGTACTGCATTATGGCCACACCATAATCCGATAAAAGTTTCCTGAGGACTTAATCTCTAATAGATCTATCCCCTAGAACACACTAAGTAGAGAAACCGGCATATGGCATGAGATGCAGATGGATCAGCTCTGCATGATCTGTAGTCTATAGTAGTTTGAGTTATGGTCTACAGTAGTTTAAGCATGCATTTTCAGACAGATTTTTTTTTGTGGACTGCTTAGACTTACTCTTTGAAAAAAGAAATAATAACAAAAAGTAAAAAAATAATCATCTGTTGAAAGCTTCAACCTTATAGCCATAGGTACGACATTATCCTGTTATTCTGTGCTTGTAAGAGAAGACATTTGCTTTAGTAGCTAGAATGAAATACAGAAGATTGTAGCCTATTTTGTTTCTGTGCATGATAAAAGCACCAATGTAACATTTCAGAAAGTGGCGTAAGCAGGTATGAACCCTGAAATATAAAAATGAATGTCTTAAAAATGGAAGAGGTGGTAGAAACTAGATGGTTGATTCATGAGAAAGGTGGTTATTTTGCAGTTCTGTAACATGATTTTGAAAAAGAAAGTACACAAATTACACTGTGCTGCCTAGCGCCTGAAACAGACAAAGAGACTAGGAGAAAGAACTAGCTGTTATGTTCAGCTGCAAAGCCTTCAGTCAACATTGTCCTGTAGCATAGACATGACAGTAGGAAACTAGTCAGGAAAATATTATGAGTCTGTGAAAGACTGATGTCTAGCTTTCAATAATAATTTTGAAGTATCTTTCTAAGCCAAAATATTCTGATATGCCTTGAGAAGTTATCAAATACAATAAAAGATAGCCTCTGATGGAGTGAGAATAAGATCATCCCATTAGAATAGCAAATACTCTCTTTCTCATTTATCTCTTTCGTTTAAAGACATTTTTACCCTCTGTAGATGGTGATAGCAATAGCGACCGAAATGCAGGCAGCCTTGAAAAGGCAAAGGTCGGCAACAGGAAAGTAGAAAGGAATATTAACGTCAGTATCTAGATAACAGACAGTAGTTCATCTGTAGATAGACAGGCAGCTTGTTAAACATTCAAACTACTTATATCACTGTGTGGTTGCTGTATATTGCCAGTCTGTTCTGCTCCAAGGGACGCTGAGTGGATTTAAAAGCGAACAAAACAAAGATACTAGAGACAACTTCTCTTACTTATGCTAAGTGAAACTTTTCTCTCCAAATCCCTTGAAAATCTATTGCTATTTATTTAACCTGCACAAGCTGGAATACAGGTATTTCACTGTGTTTTTCATTTATGTATACACAGGATTTGAAGCATTAACAGCATCCTTTTTTCTCTCCTGTTCAATGCAAGAGGGTTGCAAATACGTAACATGTTTCCAGACCAGACTCATCGTGTGTAAAAACTAAATGCTTCCAGTCAGTCACATCATTGGAGTAGGAACAGAAATCCAGTCCCTGCTTAACTTGGATTTATTTATCAGATTTTACCTGCTATCTTTAACCCCTAATGACTTTTTGATCTCTAAAATCTGAAGTTATCCTCAGATGAACGTTATCTGATTTCTAATCCAAAGCAATCAGCTCTTCAGCTGCAGGCAATATGTGTTCCATTCAGCAAATCTGTTGTATGATTCACAGTTCCGTACAAAGAAGCTGTTCTCTTACTTATGAATACTATCTCCTCTCCAATCTTTGCATTCCTTATTCAGGCAAAATTTGTATTGATCTCAGTGTTAACTTCAGTGAGTGTGTGGGATTAGAATTTCCAGGTAGAGTCATGAAAAAAACTGAAGAACTATTTCTTAAACTTTTATTGAAATTATTGTTACCGTTTTCCAAATAAAAGCATTTCTTACACAGTTTGTACATACATTCCTAGGGCTTCCATGGAATTTGAGGGCACAAGTGATGCCATCTGCTGTGAGCAGATCTTCATCCTGCCGCACCGCCACCTCATATCTCTAGTCCAGTAAACAAAATTAGTAACCAAGGACAAACACTTTCTTCAGAGAATAAACACAGAGAAATTCCTCCTGAAAGACAGACAACTGTTCAGGAGAAGCCAGTCAGTCTGTAATATTTTTCTTTTTGCATGAAGATGAGCAGGCTTTGTTAGGAAAGTTATCTATATAATGTAGTGCTTTTCCATACAGACTCTTACAAACTATGCTCTCCTCATATTCCATGCAGAAGAATTTTAGCATTCTTCTGGAGATAGGGGCGAAAGTGAATGAAATGGGATGTACTTCCGAGCAGTGAACTCTTGCTGAAAATGTTAGACAATAGGACTAGCTGTAAATAGACTTGTGAAAGAATAAACTTTTCCAGCTATGACTTCCAAAGTTGGATAAAATAGTTTGCAATGACACAACACAGAGAATCATACACCAAAGCAGCTACACTTGAGTCTACCTGGAAAGGATAGAAGCTTTTTTTAACAGAATCTAGGAGCCAAGATGAATCCAGAAGAAACCAAAGAATGAGCCTTAGCATTATTATTAAAAACTGATGAAGATCCTGGGTATCTTCATCCCTAATGTTGCTGATGATTAGAGTTGCCTCTAGACATTGCCTCCCTAACTTGCTTTCTTAACATAATTTCTTGTCTAACTAAACAAATGTCTGAGTTAGCTTTGTGTCCTTTCCCAAGTAATGAATTCCTGAGTGAAGAAAATATTCATTTAACAGAGGATCATCCATGTCAGAGACAGAATTTACATTTTCAGAATTATTTTCACCTTTAATAATTTTCATGTGTGTTTAGAATATAGCTTCTGCTTAAGAAAGGCAAGATGTCAAGTAGGAAGCTGAATATTAGGTTTAATTTCAACACATCTGCATGATTGAATTTCATGAGATTGATAAGTAATGCTGTTTGCTTAGTTCTAAATAATCAAATCATTTTACTCTAATATACTTTCCACAGTTAAACCCACTGTTACCACTCAACTTATCATCATCATTACATCTTGTGTATAATTCACCAGGTGAATTCTAGTGGTGGTGATACGTCACCTTATTATGGTCTGTATTCTTGTCTATCCTATTGTTCTGAGTTAATGAGCAGCAGACATCGCAAACTGCAGAATGATGTGATAGCATGAATTATTAATAATTTTGTCAAAAAGAAAACTAATACCTAAAGGTCTATATACAGTTTATGTTTTCTTATTTCTGATTGAAAAGTAAATGCCAGTGTTCACAGGCTCTGCTGACAGACTTGATAAGCATTTGTAGTGCTATGCTTTTTTAATGTCAGTAAATTGTGGCTAATGTTTTTGGTACCTTAGTGAAATATTCACATTACAAACTGCAACCATACAGAATATGCCTGAGTTTAATTATGAATTGGTGATGTGGGTTGGCATTTTTCAAGGGGAATAAGAAAACAAGCTGTGCAATGTCGTCTCCCACATAAAATCTGCCTTTGTGATTCCCTTACACCTTTTCAAAAACATTCTATCCTCAGACAACTTTTGACAGAAGACTGGATACAGGACTTGGAACTTGCTGAGATATCTAGATCAGCTGAAAAAAAAAATAATCAAAAAAACCCCAAACTAACAGAAAACAACCAGCAGAAGTGATTACTTATGGATTTGATGTAATTGAGTATAGCATGCTTTTGAATCATAATGCAATTCATTTCCACATTTTGATATAATATCAGGTGAAGCTTGATCAAGAAATTATCTGAGTTTTCACTTCAGATTTGAATTTGTATTACATAAATTTTCATCTTCTCGAAGTTAGCTAAAACTTCCAAGCAATTTAGTTTCTGGACTAAAGTGTGTTTGAATTAATACCTGAATAGATAAGAAACTGCAAAAGAAACAAATTTTCATACATATGCAAAGAAACATCCCTTTATGTAACAGGAATTTGTTGCATTAGAATCTGCTTTTCTGAGACACTAGAAAGAAATATGATTGGATAGGGTTGTGGCTAAGGCACTGGATTAAAAGATCAGTATTGAACTTCTGGCTGTGTAACATGTTTCCTGTGACCTTGGATGTATCACCTAGCCCTTCCATATCTCATTCCTCATTTTACTTACAAATAATACACAAGAAAAATTTGTAAGATTTGCTAGCCAAAGACTTGCTACTGAAGCAATTAATGAAATGGAGACAAGCATATATGACCTCACTATTCACAAAAAGTGCTGTATATATACATGCAAATGCAGTTGCTTTTTGTAAAAGTGATGGAGAAAATTAAAGTCTGCTTTAAAGAGCCAACAAATTTGCTGCCAGCAAATAACCAATCTGGGTATTTTCCACTTAGGAACCAATTTCATAACTAGAATGTTAAGGAACAGAAGCAAAATAAGTTTAGTATTATCTAAAATTCTTTGGATGGATCATTTCCAGCTATCATCTTAAAAAGCTTTCATCCTTTCCTCAAGAATTTCATAAGTCTTACTGACTCAAAGAAAGAGTTACAAGCTGAGTCAAGCTAGCACTGCAAAGATGCATTTTGGAGAGATAATACATTGTGAGAATTGCCATGGTTTCACTACCATTATATAAGCTTCATTTTCAGAGGATCATGGCCCTTAGGCTTTAAGAAATAACTATATTCAAGGGCTAGAATAACCATTAAAAATAACTATATGGGTTGGAATGACCCATATATAGTTGCTTTGCTCAACATTTTAAGGGTTTCTATGGACAGCTTTTCTTTAAATCTTTGATACTTCTCTTGGCTAAGCAGACTGCTGAAATCTTGCAGTTCGAAAGACCAGAAAGTATCTTTTCTTAGCTCATGGAATTCCATAATGAGACCATGAACTTTCTTTGTGCCAATCGAAAAGCAGATTTATGCTGTAACTGGTATAGTCTTTGCGGGCAAAAGCAGCACATCTTCTATGTGAAGCCAAGAAGTTATTCTTAGTGAAATTAAAATCTAAATCTAGCCAAAATGCAATAGTTATTATTATTAGTCCTGGCACAAAGATACTAACAGTTTTAGTCTAGACTATCCAATTAATCCAGAAAAAATAAATATCATTATTAATGCCATTAACGTCATTACACAAAAAATTTTCTATAACGCTTTTTCTAGGGGTTTTTGCTTACATAACCAATGCTCCTGTGAAGGTGTTATAGAGAGTGGTAAACATTCTAACTACTTCACCAGGATACAGATCTTGATGAGGGGATCCAGTTATTGGTAGTAGGTGCTTCTTCCTCTCTGTTGGGGGCTATTCTGAAACATTGAGAACACCTTGCTCTCTCTTCATTGCTCTGTAATTTCACACTACATCCACATTTACGATATATGGTGTGGTTTACATAATCAAGTACCTCTTCTTTGTTTCCTTTGTTAACCATTGAAACAAATTCTATCCAGCTCACAAGGTTGCATGCCTTTAATGATCGCTAACTGACAACTGCTAACCTGTTCTTAGCCCTGATGCCTTTGGCATTGTCCTGTGCTCATACTACCAAGGCTTCTGCTATCATCCTGTGCTTTTACTCTCCTACCTCCCATCACTATTTCAGGGTAATAGATTCTACACAGAATACCTTTCATCAATATTTGTTACTTAACAGAAATGAAACAAACTTTTTGTAACAATGCATGTTGCACCTACTCTACAAAATAGTTCAAGGCAAAGCAAAACTAAAATATTGACTTGGCTAGTAGGCAATGGCTGCTACAACTAAGCAAGCTAAAACAAAGTGCCAGAAAAGCTCAGAGTAAGCCCAGACAAAACAAATCTGAAAAAACCCCAGTCATGGTACTGATGTGCCATATCTCTTGCCAATAACAGGGGGATGAGGGTGACAGGTGAGCAGAAGTCAACTCGGGTGTAGGGTTAATTTTTTCTCTCAAAAAGTTTCTGTACAAAAATGTTATATCAAAAGAAAGGTAGTCTAGATGCAAAGACAGCTGTGAAAAATTGCAAAAGAGTAGATCCATGCTATGAATTTCAGCTTTAATACCTCTTGCATATAGATTTTGATACGACATCTAACAAAATTGCTGTCTTCCTAGGGATCTCCCTCCCCTCTCCAGATCCTTGCTCTTGAAAAGGATGATAAAAAAAAAGAAGTTCGATCACACAAGTAAACATATATCTGCTGTAGCCTACCTATCAAATCTTCAACTTTCAACATGTTATTGGCATCATTTTCTGTATTTTTCATTTGAGGCCATGTGGAAATTCTTCTTTGATCACCTGCAGTAGTTGTTTAAGTGGCAGAAAATAGTGAATATATGCCAACCTTGGGTTCTTTGGAAATTTTGGAACCTTATTTTTAATTTTTCTTTACTTAAGTACGTTAGTATAGAACAAGAAGAGAGAAATGAATGCCATTCTGAAAGAAGAAAATGGGAAGCCACTGTAAAAGCAAGCCACTAACGCCACTACATCATTAGCAGAAGTGATGCTTAGGTGCTTGTAAGTACTTGCTCCTTTCTTTTACATATTGAATGGATCTGAGTCCTTCTTTAATACTCCATGGACATTTGTGAGGCATATGAGACCCTGAAAATCTGGCCTCTACAGACATTTCTTCAGTTCCAAGGAATATTTTTAATGTAGCTCTTACATAACTTTGCATATAGCTTAAAAATACAGGAGTTTATGAGACTGATGAAGGACATTCTCAATTTCCTTAAATTTCACTGACCATAGCTGTAATTACGCCTTACCAATAATTTTCTCCAGGTGTTTTGTGAAGATTTGGCAGGACCCCACCAGACTGTGAACCTATTTTTCTTCCTTCCTCTCATATTCTTAGGCTGAGATGAAACAAAATAAAGTATAAAACTGAGACAAAGGAAATAACATTAATTATATTGAGAAAATTGGCTAGCACTCAGAGTGGATGACGTTTTTTTACAAACAAGTTTCTCCAGTGTCAACAGTCCCATCAGCTTCTGTGGCTGTTGCACTGCATGGCCGAACAGCTATGTAGGCCATTTGTCACAGAACATAAAAGAATTCAGTCTTTTTGAAGTGGGGAATCCAAGCCCACGAGCCCATCAGTAATTCATACTATAATTCCATTTTTGCATAATCAGAGAGATTAGCTGTCAACAGTCTGTTTATGTGCAAGAGCATAGCAACATCTTGGAGTTAGTTTTCCTTGTAAGTCTATAAATTTTTATGAGGTTTATACATTTTGATCAGCAAAACACATTTTGAGAAGGAATAAAAATATTTTTAAAACTAAACATATTTCACTTTTCAGTGACACACGGATACCAGTCCGGCATTTTCTTATGAGAGGTGGCCAAAAGAAAACTGGGCTGTCTTTTTCTAATTGGTAGACAAGGTAAAAAGCTTGAATTTAGGACTGCATCAATGCAGGTGACCTCTGAATGAATTTCACCTCTCTAGGGCTTGAATCACCTCAGCTGGAAAACTGGATATTAGCAGGACCTGACTGAAAAACAGATGTTGTAACACAATAGATACAGTCCCCATAAACAAATCTAAGCCAAAACCTATGTGAAATTGCATGTAGTCATTGTAAAAGAGTAGAAGGAGAAATGGATAGGCGATATTTTTTATTGGAAAACCAAGCAATGGTTCAAAAAGATATGTTGCTACAGTTCCTATACATCTTTGCAGTGAGAAGTTAAGTAGCATGGCATTGCAGATTTCTTGAGGGGAAAAAAGTACTTGAAATCTGAGAGATCTAACATAGTTGAAAATCATCTAATAAAGAATACGTTTCATAGAAATCAGTCAAAATGACAAGGTGAAATATTAGATACCTTAAACATTTTATTGGAATTTCAAATAATTAAAGAAATCCTTTACAATAAGCCACTCTCATATTTATAGTCTTATTGAATCTTTGCTAGACTTCACATGTATTTCGTATATTTATTTCTAGAGGCAAGTACATAATCATTTGTATTTTTCAGACAGAGATGTTGTTTCATCTTGTATAGGAGGAAACATAGGAACAACTGAAGGAGCTAGGCCCTTTGTCCCTGGAGAAGAGAAGACTCAGGAGGGACTTCATCACAGTATTCCAGTACTTAAGAGGCAGATACAAAGAGGTCAGGCTCTTCACAAGTAGCCATATGGAGAAGACAAGGGGTAATTTGTACAAGTTGCACGGAGACAGGTTTCATCTCAATATAGATAGAAAATTTTTACAGTGATAACAATCATTTGCTAAAACAATCCCCTGTGCCCCCCCAGGAACGTGGTAGAGTTTCCATCACTGGAAGTTTTCAAGATGCAGTTGGACAGGGTGTTAGGTAATCTTATCTAAGCTCCCTTTCCCGTGAAAGGTTGGACCAGATAATCTTTTTTTGGGTCCCTTCCAACCTGGGCTGTTCTACGATTCTATGATTCTAAGTTAAAGAAAGTACTGAAACCGAAAATTTCACGCTAGGATCTTATAACTGAGCAATGATATAATAGCACTAATAACACCTTTCTGAAGAGTCGTATGACCTGAATTTGAACTAGTAGTTTACTTATGCAGTAATATATTACACTTCATAGTTAACATCCCTTTGAAACTTCTTTGAAATTGTTTTAGATCAATATGAAAATAATCTAAAAAGTTATTTACATGAATATCACAGATCATCTGAGTTAAAAGTGTCCTTATATTTAGAAAAATTCCTATGTGTCATTGTCTCTCTCTTTATCAAGGAATCTATGTTGTGTGCACTGAGTAGTGTATGATTTCAGAGCTATAACTACGCAATTTAAATACAAGGAAGTGATCAGATTTCTTTTTGGTTGTGGTGGCATACTGAGCTCACAGCTTATTAGTAGGGATGTCTCATTGAAAAGAAGGATGCAAATCTCAGTTACTTTAATGATGTGAGTGCGGGTGAACATTACAATTTATGTATCATCACCAAGGGAAGTTTTTCTCTAAATCCCAATCACTTATACAGCTTAAAACTGTTAAAAACTCCATGAAGAGATCAGATATTCCCGCAGAAATGTTTCTTTACAAGAGAAATTTCTGTAGTGACAAAGACCAGTCTGAGTTTAGGATTGGGAGAGAAATAAAAATGCATTTTAAAATCAGGACAAATCACTGTAGAAGTTACCAACATAAAACAGAGAAGGAAAACTGTGATCCTCTTTCAGAAATTCAGAGTTTATGTTAAACCAGTAATAGTTAAAGTTTCTTCCCCCCTGTATTTACACATACAGAGTACACTTCATTTCCGTAATAAAGCATAGCAAGAGACACCCAGAAGTCAAATATTGATTTCTAACAAGATCCATACACTGTCAGCTGTCTTGTGTTACTCTCAAAATCCTGCTTATGGGTAAAGAAGCAACATCTTATACTTAAAGCTAAAAAACTTATTATTTCTGAAATTGAAATGTTAAGAGTCCAAGAATAATTTTTAGTTCAAAAATAATCAGTATGGAAAGAGAATGAATACTTCTATGCAGAAAAGTTTTTGGTAATATAGTTGATAGAGTTATACATATACTCTTTAGTTTCTAGTCCTTTTCTTGGTATTGTACTTACTCTTCCTCTTCTCTTCATGGTTGTCATAATGGGAGTTCTCAGCACCTGCAGTCCTTCACTGGGAGGAATATGCTGTTCATTTTAATGGTCTCTTCTTCACTGTACTATCCAGTTGGGATCCTGTTTTCTCACACACTTTCACATCTTTTGTCTTTCTTTCTTAGTCTGTAGCACCATATTACATCCAAATCTACTGTACTTGATGCCTTTTAGGTATGTTGGCTACTATTGTCCTCTTTGTTACCCATAAGTTTGTCTAGCTGTAGGTTTACACTACTATAATTGACTGTGGATGAGTAGTGTATAGCTGTGGGGTCTCCAGTGCCAGCCTATGCCACATCTCTCATCATCCCGTATCTGCACTTCTCTGCTCTGCATCCTGTGTCCCCATTTCTCAAGGCCTCTGTTATGGTATCGGACTCCTTTTTCTCTACGCTACATCACTATGGTATAGTTGTAAATATTTTGTTCTATATAGAATAACTGCTTGTAATTGCTATGTACATAAAACTATGTTTGTACTGTACATAGATAAATACAATTAAAGCAAATTATCCATCACAACCTCCTCAGTTAGAAAAAACGCTGTCACGGCAAAACTAAGTAAAACATAGCTGTATGCAGGTCAAGGTAACTCCAGACAGAATAAGCCTGGCAAGCCTCAGTTCTGAGGCTGTGCAAACTCAATATAAAGCTTACAGCCTGTTAAAGGTCATGACAATATAGTATTGCAGGGCCACATGGTTACAACTGTTCACTCTTGAAATTTAAGTTGCTTAGCAATTCAAAGGATGAAGCCAAACATTCAAGCAGAGGTGGGACACTGTGATTCCAGAATCTTAATATAGTTGCACTGATTGCTTTAATGTGTGTGTATATATATTTATAATATTTTTTTCCCCTATATGCTACCCGCCAAGCACACTTCGAGGAATCTGACTTTGTGATTCAGGCCAAGGATAAAGCAGTTGCATTTCTGCCTGAGTGGAAATCTCAAAAAGAAAAAGAAAATTTAGAACAGTTTTGTCTCTACCTGGCTTTTTCTTAGATATTTTCTTGTGGGTCCTGGTAAAAAAATTATCTTCCATATTTGTTTGTGTATTTTTATTTAGACAGTGTACATACTCAAAGGCTAATTTTCATTTATACACTGTATACAGATTAGATATTGATATGTAGATAATTCAACTATTGATTTGAATCTTAGATGACATTTTTTCTTGCAGAAACCTTGACAAAGATACAATTGAGTTTATCTTGGCATTACTGTGTTCTTTATACATAATTTTCAAAATAGTCAGATAGCTTAAATTTATTTGAACTTCCTTGTCAAAGCTTAGTAGTTTGTGACATCAGAATGAGACCTCTGTGATACAGAACATATGTGGTGAGACTGTGAAAGCTTAGCTATGTTTTCAGATGCATTTATAATAATTGCTTTTGACTAGAGATTATAGGTCTCAGTGGGTAGTTCTTCTGAAGCATTTCCAGGCAGTAATAGTCGTACTGCAAAAGGCACTTGAGACGGTGTTTATGTGCAGCCCTAAAGGTACTTTGATAAGGCTCATTTTTTTTGAACAGATGGTGTAATTTGCTTCCTGCTGCTTTTAAGGGTTGTCTTCCTTATCCTGAGGTATTCTAGTGTACTCTTCTGCAAATCTTATTTGTCCGTTACAACTGTTTTTGTTTCTTTATTTCAATTCTCCTCTGACTTATCTTTCACTTTTACTGTGTGGTAATTTTTCAGTGGATTACTAGCCTAATAGGCCTGATGCGGCGATGACATACATGGTCCTGGATAGCTGTAATAAGGCTCCTCCCTCCCCTTCATGATTCTGAAATAACACATTAAAAAATTGTTCCTCTGAAATTATAAAGAGAATTGCTAATATAGTGTAGTGATGAATTTATTATAACATATTCCCACAGCTTTCCTTTGCAAAGATCATGTGAACTCAGCTCATAACAAAGGCTAATTTTAAAATGTCATTAAATACAGGTATTTTTATTCTTAGAAGACATGATTTTGTGCTCTGGAAGGCTGTCCACTGACATCTCTGAAGAATACAAGCCTTTCCCTTGAAATTCCAAAATGTTGAGGTAGAGAGAGAAATTCTTGAAATCCTTCCTTTCACAGCTGTGGCGCTTTTCCAGAAAAGAGAATGGCAGTCAAAAGCAACAATGGTGCCTGTTGTAGATCTGTCCATCTGTTATAGATGGTTGTTCTCCTCTGGAGATCATTACAGCCTTCATATTGTCTCATGACTGCGTCAGTGGTGACTTTCAGAGGAGGATGGTTAGGGAACTCCATGAGGTGAATGAATTCTGTCATACAGACACCTTCATTTTTTTATTTAGAGTGATTACTGAACTACTGCTTCTGAAAATGAAGAAGCAAGGTCAGAAGTAGTAATGCATAACTTAAAATTTTTTACCATGCTTGCTTGCAGCTGCTATACCTATACTTAGGGAAATTTGTGTCATGTGTTGGAAGACAGTGACTTCTCATGATATTTCTATTTCCTTTGCCTCCTAGATCTCTGGCAGGGAAAATGCACAGCAAAAACATAAGTTGGTTTACTGTGTGTGACTTTGGGAATATTTACCACAAGCTAAGGCTGTCTATCTACTTAAACATATCTATATACACAGATATAAGCAGTTGTCTACCAGCTCTTCATACACTCTGAGCTGCCCAGTCACCAGTCAGCTCCATCTGTCTAACTTAATTTGTGAGACACTGTATCTCTTCTCAGGCATTCCACTTCTACCAGTCCAGAAGATGAACCAATAATTCCCAGTGTTCTTGTAAAGTAACAATAACCTACTAACCCCGCTTTATAGATGGTTGTTTGAAGAGCAGATAAATTACTTGTTCAAAGGTCACATGGAAAATCTGTGAGGTACAACACATATGTCCTAATTTCCAGGCTAACACAATGGCCATTAAACGACTATTACTCTTCTTTGCTTGATGTGGTTATACAGTTACAAGCCTAAGACCTATGTCCTGTTAAATCACGTTTTTGTCTGCCATCAGTGGAACAGTGCTGAAACGTATTGGTGAATCTGACCCTGCCTTCAGGAAGGTAAAGGAATTAAATACTTCTAATTTAAGATATTCTAAGATGAGTAACAGTTGTGAAAATACAGAAAATGAAGGGAGTAAAATTTATGTAGACTTCTACAGACCTGCTTAGACCCCATTCTTAATCTTAATGGTGAGAGATGTAAATAGAATGAGTCATGAGCACTTGTGATTATTAAAGACATTCAGCAGGTTATACTGATCAAATCCAATCACGATAATTGTTAATCTCCTGCTCAAATGCTTTTTCATTATGTAAGAAAATTTAGGCTTTTTCATCCTATATTACTGTTGTGATACATTAAGCTGATGCAAAGTTTTGTCTCATGAGCCTGTATTTCAAGGAAACATTTCAGTATGGATAACGTACAGCTATTTACTGACATGTTTCATGATGAAAGACAAAAATGAAACAGTGTTACTCATTTCACATATGTTATTGAACTGCTGTCAGTTGTTATTGAAATTTGGTCTTTAATAACCTAAGCTGGAAGCTGAATTCACCCACAATGCATCACAATGAAAACCTCCTAATTTTAGTTTCAGCAATGGCTTTGCCATAAAGTAATTCCATTTATATGCTCCTGCTCCATCAACGTTATTTCTAAAATGGCGGAACTTTCTTTCAAAGGTGTAGTTGTGTGGTGACTTGCAACTTTTTTTTTAAAGTCTGGCAAGTAGAACAAATATACAGCTTTCTTATGAAAACTAGGCACTTAACTTCAAATGATAAAACAAGAGAGGGAGAAGCAGCTGAAGTTATTTCACATCACAGTACAAATATTGATAAAAGGAATAAGTAGCAAACCAATTTAAATGCAACTGAATGTAGCTAATATGACTCAATAACTCACAGAAGAAAAAGTCAAGGGCATAGTGTACTCATTATTAATACTTAAGGTCCAAGACTTGTTAGTGGTTTCACTATTTCATCAAACAAAGTGAAAAAAAAAACAAAAAAAGGGATTAATTTTTATTATATCAAAAAGTTCCCTCAGGAAGATGAAAGAAACCTAAAAAATAACACTGAAGTGTTCCAAACATGTATCAGTTCAAATACCACAGATTATTTTAATGAAAGGCACTTAAAAATTAAATATAACTTCAATGAATAAAACTACTTATCTAATTTTTGCACTTCAATGATTTGCAAAATGCCGTGTTGCCCTACTTGAGAAAAGTTTCTTTTCAACCATATTTTATTCAACATAGCGCCCACCTGGGACGCACTTGGAACAAAAATAAACTGATCACAAAGAAATCAAAATGTATTTTTTTAAAGTTTAATACAGAAATTTTAACAAAATGAAATAAAAAACCTGAATTACATAATATTATTACTTTCACACCTACATACTAATCGTTACTGTTACATGTATACTTCTGAAGAAAATGCATAGTAGTTGCTGGACACTCTTACTAAATATGCCTGGAAAATGATGCTTGTGAAGACGATACAGAGATCTCTCTTTTTCTCCTGCTCATTCCATGTGTGAGATGAAATCTCAGATACAAAGGAACCCTGGTGGAGCTGGGAGAGAGGGAGATTCATTTAACTGGCTGCTCTGAATTACTCTCTAAATGTCTCCATTGGTGACCTTGGCAACAAAGGGTGATTTCAATCACTCGTTGAAAATGCCTATTTCTCTCTGATAATAACAACTGCTCAGACTTAAAAATCCAATTTTTTTAATGTCTAAGATGGGGTAGATATATCGCTCTCTGTGGTGACTCATACTGCACTGCATGTTAGATAGGCATCAGTGAAATGGCTACCACCTGCCCTCTACACTGATTTTGCTCCCCCAGAAACATGGGTAGGTTAACATTCAGAAGGTTTTGAATTGCCTCTGTACCCTAGCTTTGTACTTTAGAAGGAGCTGCAGTTGGCTTCTGTTTACTTCATTGGACTAAATTGTAAACTGCAGCAGTTCAGGAGCTTGGAGAGGATCAACACGGACAGGTCACGGTGATAAATACTTTAGCAATCCAAGTTTCAGCTGTTGCCTTATTTTAGTCAACATGTGAAGTTACAGGCTTGTAATAGTTGGCATGAATACTGACCATCCACATGATCCTTCAAATCTATGTGGATTAGCCCTGCATATAATACAGACTTCTTTGCTAAACTATAGTTTTCACTCTTCTATTGTGAGCAAAAGCATTCCTAGGCATCCTGCTGAATCCCGACAATGTGTTAACAGTGACTGACAAATTACCCAAAATCACATCACGTAACCCTTTAAAGTAGGTACTGCAGTCTTGACTGCAGTTACCTCTAGCATCTTTGCACAAATGCTGTCACTAGGCTATCCTGTCAATTCCTTCAAAAGCCGACCTTTTTTCAGTGAAGATGGAAAAAGTAGTTCTTGTGTTAAACATTGAGAGCTAGTCCCTTCAAGCAGTTACGGATCAAGAGATGAACCAGAACATTCAGTCCTGTTTCCCACTCTGACAACATACAGAACTGCACTAGCAGACAGACTGTACCCTTTAGAAAATGAAGTAAACAAGAGGGCACACATGTGTGATCCAAACAGGAAACAAGTTGAACCACAGGTGGACTGGCTGTTACACGCTGCAAATGAGAGAGGAGCTTTGCAACATCTTTGGAAATCCCTGCCTCTGTATACTGCAGTAGGGAAGCAAAGAGGAGAAAGATTTGTCATCGTCATATGGTTACCTCACGTTAATAAAGGAGTGGCATATTATATAAGTTCACTGTTCCATTTTGTATATTCCCTATATGATGCCATTCTTTTATACGCTTTTGTGTTATAATGGTATATTGGTAGGCTTTTTTTTTTACTATTATTTTTATTCTTCATGCTTCCTGCCATCTTTTTTAGAAATGCATCATTCCCCACCCCCCTCTTCCCTTGCATAAGTTCAGGTATCCCTTGTTAGTGACACTTGCATCAGTATTAAGAGCAACAATGAAGCTATCTGCTGAATAAATCTTAGTATAGCTTGTCTTGGCTTTGCTGAGGGAAGTAATTTAAAAGGAGCAAGCATGTGCTGCTGGAGTGACTTTCCATTCAAATTTCAGAGCTTAAAGGACACAGAACATGGGTTGATTGAATGTCTGAGCTTGGTCCTACCAGCCCTCTTGCCCACCGCAGTTATCAGTGGGGATACAAGGTTAAAGTTTCCCAGAGAGAAGGAGAGCAGGAAGGAGGTCAGGAAGGATAGAGGGAAGGAGAGCAAATTCCTTGCTCTTTTCTTTATTGGTAGTAACAGCCTTCCGTTATGGAAAAGGATGTGGAGAAGGAAGATGGAAAAAGTGAAAAGAAAAGAAGGTATACCACGTTTTTCTTTTTTTATTTTTATTTTTTTTTTCCTAAGCACTGTGGTCTTGTCCAAAGATCCCAATATTCCACAACAGCTCAGCAGAGACGAAGTAGATGGGTAGCCTGAGAGAACAATATGGTGAAGTTGAGGCTTCTCTACTCCTGGTGAGAAAAGTAATTGGGCAGCTGTCAAAGTTTCTGCTCCGGGATCTTTATTTCTAAGAAAAACAGAAAACACACACTGTTGAAACAATGTTGAATACAAGGGAATAAGTGAGTAAGAAGTGCCGAGATACCATTCATCTTGCCTGACTTGAGCTGCCTAAAAGCAGGTATCTAGTCCAAACAAAAGCTTCCACAGCTGATAGAGTGAAAAAAGGGTTTGAGAGGCTGAATCATCAAGGGTATTAACACACAGGAATAAACTGTTCTCCAGAATTGCCTGTTTGCACTAACTAAAGAAAGGACCCAAGGAAAGTGTACAAAATGCCTAGCTTTTAGACGGTTACATTTAAGTGAGATGAATGTCTTTTTCAGTATTCCTTCATATTCTCTAATATGTCTGTCTTCATAATTATGTACTAAGATAAAATTAGTCTTTCAAAAACTTTAATTTGCATAAAAAACTTATATCCATGTTATAATCTAGATACAGGTGAAAATCTTGGCAAAGTAAATCTAGCCCTGATTATAGATGTGATAGGACACCTAATTGGAAATATTCAATTAAGTATTCATTTACATATAACTATTTGTAATGATAAAAACGCATTTCTTTTGACATTGTTGCAAACCTAACACCTTGAAAAGCAGGGAGGCCCTGAGATATAATAGCTATGATTATGAAAGACAACACTAAAATGGAAAGACTTTTAAATAAACATAACCTTCTGCAGAGTAGGAAAGACTATTCTGACAAATCGCCCGTCACATTCAAGACTCTCACAGAACTGACCAAGGGATTGACTTAGAAGATATTTAAATGTTAATATCAGAATTGGCCATGGAATTATCCAACTTGATTCTACTACACCAAATATCCTGTAAGTAGTGTTTTCCTAGCTGTTTTTCACTCAAGCATACCCTCCCGAAAGGCATTTTTTCATGATTTGATGTCATCAAGAAATGAGAAATCCACTATCTTGGTTTCTTCCACAGAAGATTTGTTAATCACTCTTATTGTTAAAATGTTGACCTAGTCTCTGTTTTCTGTGCGTACATCTTCAATGTTTAGCTCTTGGGTCTTTTTTATGATTTTTTGTTTTCATACCAGTTTGAAGAGCCTTTAAGTATACACTATTTCATCTCTCCAGAGATACTCCACTTACTATAAGGAAGACTTTGCTCTTTTCTTTGATCAGCTAAAAAGAATGGGTTCTTTAACTTTTTCACTATACAGAATAGTTCTCCAGCTCATGAATAATTTTTAATGCTTATTTTTTCCTTCTTCCCAGCCTTTAACATTTTTCTCTTTTTCCCAAATGCACTTCTTCCCTATCTTCTCAGCTGAGAGCAACGTTTTTGATTCATTCTGTCAAATGAATGAATCTCCCCAAGCATTTTCTGATGGTTATTTGTAAGTATTGCCATGTGGATTGCAAATCGCTGAAGCTTGCATGGGTAATTAATGCCCATTTCACATGAAATATAAAGAGAAATATAAATCATTAATTTACCATGCATAAAAATCTTTAAAAAGCAGGATATGTATTTAATTCTTTTTCACGCAGATAGCATTTCTCCAAGATTCTCACTTCTACATTTAGCCCTTCTACTATCTTGTAGAATATGTCATTCAATACATACTGTACATAATATGACTATCAAATAATAACACAGTGACGACTTTTAATAAAATGGTGACCACTTATCTTTCTTTTTTTTTCTGCACTTGTAGCAATGGATTATTTCTCTGTAATCTTAATCTGCTAGAGGAAGAAATGTTGCTGTTTTTCACAGAACCTGTTAGTATTAAATACATTTCATTTCAGAAACAGTGAATGACACTCTTATGAAATGAAGATACTAGGTAGAAAATAGTAACACAAAAAAGCATAACAGAAAAAGCCATGACTCCCTTCAATTTTGAGAACCAGTTGAAAAATTTTCACTGTTTGGACGTTATTTTGAAAGACATTCCAAAGGTTTGGATGTCTGTAGAAGTGTTCTGAGGAAACTATTCCCAACAGACCCACTCCTTTTATTCATATTAAAAATCATATTGAAACATTGAATTGACTTCTGCCATCCTTGAGGGGTTGTGGGATATGAACTATCTTTCCTTTCTCCTTGATTACTTCTTTTGATGCTCTATCGGTAGAAGCAACATCCTTAAAATGGAGAAGCAAATTGATCAGTTAGTCAGAATGAGAAGTACTTGCACGAAACAA
>Ga0181612_104705_pt1 | contig 18470 bp, 13 predicted proteins | sample HoacroProtozoa21_FD_119630 | JGI IMG/M metagenome (GOLD analysis project Ga0181612, IMG submission 119630) | Hoatzin crop microbial communities from Cojedes, Venezuel. Combined Assembly of Gp0051906, Gp0051904, Gp0051908
GCACCCCCAGGTCCTTCTTCTCAGGGCTGCTCTCGAGCCACTCTCCGCCAGCCTGTACTTGTGTTTGGGATTGCCCCAACCCATGGGCAGGACCTTGCACTTGGCCTAGTTGAGCTTCATGCGGTTCATGCAGGCCCACATCTCCAGCCTGTCAAGGGCCCTCTCAATGGCTTGTATTTCCTGAAGTGTCAGCCCAGTGATACTTGTGAGGATTGTGTTTACTATGGCGAGTAGAAGTAGCACCTTGCACTTACAATGTGTCTGTGTTGCCACACCCACTGATTTTTCTGGATGTCCCTGGTTGCTCTGTGCTTCGACGAGACCAATATTTCCAATTTCTCTTGTGCAAGTGGCAGGTAGTATAAAGACAGAACTGTGCAACTCAAATGATGTAGGAGACTGGTACACGGCTAAGTTATCTTATACAGTAATCAACCACTTTCTGAAGTGTGGGCCTTTACCTTATTTTTAATTATATCTTCTGACAAAGTCAGTGTTTTATTCACATGTTCTTTTTAGCGTATATTTTCCCCTAGTTATAGGAACAAAGTAAAATATTTGTTATGATAGTATCAGCTTATAGTGAGGGTTCGCTGAATTTGTTTGCTTTCACCTTCCCTCAGGTTTGCCTCCCACGTATATAATAAATATAGTTCAGAATTCAACAAGGGTGAGAGAGTTTCTTGTTTCTTGAGTTTTGTGTTATTAGCTTGTAATAGGACAAAGAAAGTTATTGAGAAAATTAGCCAATAAATAGAATTCTAAGTTCATCTCACTGACGATCTAGTCAAAACCAGCCCCCCTTCTCTGAACCAAACTACCTTTCTGTTTCCTAGAAGATCCGCTCTGTGTTATGGTGGCTGCTTTTATAAGGGGCACAATATAATTTCTTCAGGCTTTTCTGTAAAACAGTCTTTGAACAGGTGAAAAAAAATGAAAACGATAGGTCGAAAGTAGGTGAATGACAGTGCCTGTCAGAAAATTTATGAGTTGGACAAAACCCACGTGGTTTTGTTTAGAAGGCTGCTGAGCTATAGCCTTAGGAATTGGTTGTGAGTTGGTATCCGTCCCTTTTGTGGACGGGAAGAAGTGTGTTGTCATCTAGTTGGGCATATTTATATAGGCAGGCTAAGTGAACCAGTACTTGAAGTGTTATGTTAACACCTCCTGTATTAATGAAGAATTTCTCACTGTAAATTTGTTCTAACTTTAGAAGGATTACTCATTAAATAATTTTTCATTTATTTTATTTTATTCTTGGTGACAGTTGCTTGGTTAAATAACGTCTCCCAAGGATAACATTCTTTGCTCTCCAAACATGGCAGCTGTTGCAGGTAACCCAAAATTAGTATTCAATATGTGCATTTTGCTATCTTTTAACTAACGGGCACAATCACCTGATGTTATTGATTGTTATTTATATGAATTTGATGTATGCAGAAAAGAGTTTGTGGGGTCTGTGTTGTTATACTTCAGATTTGAATAAAAAGTTCTTTTACTGGATAACTTTGTTTCTTAGATAAAAACTAAAACAAAAGCAGATTTGTCAGGGAAATTACTTGGTTTTCAGTATTTTAAAAATATGCTTCATATTTTAAGATACTTTCAACTCTTTCCTGATGAGTAACAGTGGGCGTTTAGGAAGACGTATGTCCCCTTTTGTGCAATTTGTAATGAGGATGCCTTTTTTCCATATTCTACATTTTTGCTTCCATAAGCAGATGATCATATTTGCTATGCTTGGACCTAAATCTCTTATTTTGCGGGGCGTGATGTGAGGAAGACATTTCTTCTTATGCTTTTCTGACCTAGCTCTGAAATACTGATACACACTTGGCATGCTGTGATACGTGGTAGTTGTTCATTTAAATCCTGGGGACTGGATTCTAGAACACAATCCATGCAGGTGCATATTAGGATGTTGAGGCAAGTTCCCGCCAAAGATTCACTTGCATAACCCAGGCTTGTGGGGGGAGTATTTGCTTCAGCTTTTTCAGATCTGAAGAGTGGCTTGTGTTCGCAAAAGCTTTTGTCCTCTGTGTTCAGACCTTGACGTTCAGCAGATCCTCTGGTTCTGCATAGAATGGAGGTCTGGGTGCACGAAGTGTAGCTTTTTGCTGATGTCACTCTTTCCATCTTCAGAAGACCTCTACTTGCCGAGGTTGATGTTGCTTCTTGCGTGTCAATGCTTTCTATTAAAAGCGTTATGATGTTGTGCTCCCCTTGGAGTTGGCTGGAGTCCTCGCTGTCTGCATTGTAACATAGCAGCTTTAGTATCAGGGCAGATGCAATATGCTTTTCACCGCTTAACATGCATCTGCAGAAAAGAAAATAATTTCCAGTGTTTCTCTGGAAAGGCACTACTTTTGAGAAACTGGATTGTGATACATTTTTTCTCTATTAATCAATGCAGGCGATGGCAGTGTTGCATCCTTCTCATACGCTGTATCGGAGATGACAACTTACAGTATACCTGTGTACATATGACCCACTAATATAAGAAATAAGTTGTTAACTCTTGCTAAATATTTTTACATGGCATATACAATATTAGATACTATAATCTTATCAGTGGGTCTTTCAGGCTGTCTCTTTGTTTAGATGGCTTTGGGTTGTGTTTAATTTTGATTGTTCTCAGTCAACAAATGAAATAAAGTATCATTTCAAACTGGGATTAGCAATTTGCTGTAGTCTTTGTTCTTCCTTCACCTTGCTTTTTCCCTTCAGTGCTAGAAGAGGTACTGGTTTCCATTGAAAATGAGCTGCAGGCGGTGGAGATGCAGATTCAGGAGCTTGTGGATAAACAGCAGGAGCTCATGGAAAAGAAGATGAGGGTACAGAGTCTGATAAAGCAGTCGTCAGGAGACTTGGAGGCAGGCGGAAGTAAAGACACCGAAACCTCAGCCGAGGCGTGGAACAAAAACGGTTTGCAGAGTCGAATTCAAATATTCTAAAATAGAAGTAAACTAATTCAGTATGGGAAAAATGCGCCCACACAGAGTTTTGTTTGGATAATGATATTGTCCTGGTTCATTTTTTTCAGCTAGGTGACCTGACATCTTAGTTACACAGGGTGATGTTTGTACTTGGCTCCCTGGACATTCCGAAATACGAATCTCAGGTCTTCCAGGCAGAATTATCACAAGAATGGCCTGTTGTAACTAATTGTATTCTTTTCTTGTTGCAAAGTCACAACTTGATTTGATTTGCTATAAGAATCCCGGAGTCAGTCTGGTTATATTGCAGTATTTATATTCCCTGTTTATTTGTGTGCTAAAAATAATTACTCTGGGTATTTTCAGGATTCAGGATAACAGTCTTGCACTCTGAAAGTTACATTTCACTGTCTTTGTGTTTCTTCTTCCTTGAAGGGGTAGGATGCTGGTTGTGTCTGCCATGGATTATGTAGCCCCACCATTTTACCAAATTATGCAAATTAGATGGATGCTGACTGCCAAAACTTAACATAGAATACATTAGTATGGTAGAGTTAGTCCAAGTGGCAAGTGTCCCGTGGTGGTGTGGTGTGAGGGCTGCTCTTCTTCTGGAAGTGCTGTCTTTCAAGTTAAACATTAATGGAAGTCCTGGAGAGCCGGTAGTCCTTGGCCATGTTATGCCTAGCCAAATTCAGTTCAGATCTTTGTATAATTTTTTTTCCCGTCCTCTTTACTTCACTTGCAATTTCGAAATGCATTGTTAGTTTCTGTCTGTATCTACTGCATTTTTTGGCTTTTTAAAAAATGAAGTTTATTTTGTAGTCTAATCTGAATATGTCTGTTTGAGAAGTGTTATGCAAATGTAAGAATACTGGTCCTTTAGAATTGCAAATTGATGCTGTTGAATAAGTCCATTTGTTTTGGGTGACTTTGTGCCTAATTCTCTCCACCTATGCTTAGAAAACTAACATCTTTGCAATCAGATGCTGCGTACGTGCTGAATAAGAGCAGTAGCTAAATTTGGTCCCAGTACAAAGCTCACTGAAGTCGATGGGAGGCTTTTCTTGCTTTCAGAGAGCCTGGGATCTTGGCTGTGATGTCTGTGAATTCAGAAGCAATGTCACCTCAAGTACTAAAGTTAATTCTTGCATTGCACGTGGTGTGGCCTGGAGTTCCCACAGTTTTTCTGCATTGTAACTTTAATAATACAAAAAGGATTAATATGCTTCCTGATGCATCTGAAGTTTTTACAATATTACCTCTTTAAAGGATGCAGCCTTTAGCTCTTTATTGTTGAAGAAAAGAAAAAAATATATGAGCATGCTGGGGTGATTATTTTGGGGAAGATTAAACTTCCCCTCTCCTCCCCCCCCTCTTTTTTTTTTTTAAGGAGTGCTTATTGTTTCTGGCATATATGGAAAAAATGGTAGCCCTGCCTTCATTATACTATTTGTAATCACTGCATTTGTATGAGGGAAGCACTTGGGCAACTTAGTAGTGAGACTGTTGTAGGGCTCAGTGTCTGCTTTTATTTGTTTTCAAGGTCGGCTTCTTGTTTCCATTTAATTTTGGACTGATCAGTTAATTGATCATTAGCACTTTGAAACTCTTCATCTGCTTGGGAGTTTTTAGCATTAGTTCACGTTTATGTGCAATGAGAGCCTTTAGTCTGGAGATGGATTGTGTTTATATTTCATAGGGTTTTCAAAGGTCCACCTTAGAAATTAGTTTATACAGACTCAGGTTGTGTATAGCTTTTTGTATACCATTATTAAATCTTTGAATGCTTTCCCAGACCTAAAATTGTATTGCTTCCAGATTTAGTTATTGTGTATGTAAATTGCTCTTCCTGCTTGTATTTTAACAAACTTGGTTATGAAACTTGTTTTTTTTGTGGGTTGTTTCTTTTTTCCTTTAACAGATTTTCCATGGTATGAGAAGATAAAAAACGCACTGCAGAGCAAGTTTAAACTCGAGAAGTTTAGGTCCTTGCAACTTGAAACAGTAAATGCTGCAATGGCAGGAAAGGATATATTTCTTGTCATGCCTACAGGTGGTGGAAAGAGCCTTTGCTATCAGTTACCAGCTGTCTGTTCTGATGGTATGTAAGGGAGGAAAAGGTCACATATAAACAATTCGATATATTTTCTCCCTTTTATAGTTATTCGGAGAATGAACATTATATTGGTGTCTAATATCCAAGTATGGGGGAAGAAGAGCAAAGATATGAGAGAAAGATTTACTAGAAATATTTGCTTTGCTCTCTTACTTTATTTTCTCTGAAGATGCAATGGCAGCTTTAAAATAGATGTGCCTTTGGATGGATTTAGATTTAAATAATTTATATGGGTTCCTTTCAATATGTTCTATTACTAAACACTGAAAGAACTTTCAAAAAGTTTGTCACTTTTTTTTTTCTTTCCCTTTTAATTCAGTACATTAACTGTAAATTTTTAAAGTATGGATAGCTGTTACTTGTCTTGTTCCACTCTAAAGTTTTAGCTTCAGATTATCTGGGAGAGACTTTGCATATTAATTTTTGAAAGTGACTATCTAGTTTTGGGTTTTAAGCTTTTTTTTGAAAAATAACCCACCCGTCCAATTGCGTGGAAGTTTACTTATTTACAAAGACCAAATTTACTGACATGTAGCATTGCTTAGTTGTGTGGGAAATTAGTACCTCAGAACACAGATGTGAATTCAACTTTGTTTTGTATATTAGTTCTGATACTTTGTTCGTTGCAGCTCAGTTGTTTGTGGTGGAGATTCTAAGAGAAGGTGCGTGTCACAGGCAGTTGATTAGAAGTACCCCTATGGGACCTAGCACTCGCTCACCAGCTTTGTCAGACGGGAATCTGCTCCTGTGTGTGAAGCTTAAGCTCACGTTTGGCAGTTCCTTCAGAACAGGGCTGATGCGTTAGTAAAAAGTATTAGAGGAGATATTTGTGACATCTGAACTGTTCAGTTTGCACAATGATTGATTGTTGCAGGTTTCACACTCGTGATATGTCCATTGATATCACTTATGGAAGATCAGCTCATGGTTTTGGAACAGCTTGGTATTTCTGCAACTTTATTAAATGCCTCAAGCAGTAGGGTAAGTTTAACTGCCAAGTCTTCGTGTTTTTTGTGCTGCGTGTGCTGGCATCTTGCCTCTGTCTGTTATCAACAGTAAGTTGCCAGCTACATGCTGTGGTATGGATAATGTGAATAACTGTCTTGCTTTCTTGTTTTAATGACAAGAACATATGCAAGCCAGCACCTTTAATGGAATAACTAGATTTCATGAGACTATTTAGAGGATGTGCAGTACCTTTGGCTGATGGCTGTTATAGATTTTTACTCAGTTTCCAGTCTTAAGTTTGGAGAGTAGGTGTTTTTTGGCAGCATGTTGAGCAGTGCAGGCTTTTATATATAATTATTTATCTGTCTTTAAGGTGGTAAGCTGTTTCATCTAGAGGCCAAGAAGCAACTTACTTCCCAGTCTGTTATTAGTCAATTGCTTTTTACAGTGAAATGTATTTTCCTGACTACCAGGAGGCTATGGTCATAAACTTGCATGTGACACTGGATTTGATAGGTTAGTGGCTTGATGCAATGTGCCAAACTTGGAGCTGTTCTGAGGTAAAGCATTCTGAAAACTCGGTAATGAAGATCACTGTTGTGTGTAAGAAATTATTTTACACTTATAGTAGCACAGGCATGTTTGGTACGTTATGATTTGTTGGGAAAATACGGATACCGCATGATGAAGCTAAGACAAGTATTTAATAGTTTGCTTTTACAGAGTTCTGTGACAGATTTTCCAAGTATTAAAATTAACATTTTAAATATAATGATCTTCTGCAAAGACTTATAGTAGCGATAAATACTATGTAACAGCTTATCTGCCTCTGTTAATTACCCCTTGTGAATTATTAATAACCTCTTAAGAATCTTAGCACTAAGCAGCTTCAGTGTGTTGTCCTAGTTTATTAGCCCCTGACTTCTCCTTTTGTTTTGAACAGGAACATGTGAAGTGGGTTCATACCGAAATGCTAGACAGAAGTTCGCAGCTGAAGCTCATTTATGTGACCCCGGAGAAGATTGCAAAAAGCAAAATGTTCATGTCAAAGCTAGAGAAAGCTTATCAAGCAGGGTGTCTTGCTCGCATTGCTGTAGATGAGGTCCATTGCTGTAGTCAATGGGGCCATGACTTCAGGCCTGGTATGCTCCTTAGAAATCCAGTTTGCAGTGTTATTCAAGCATCAAGAAATAATGAGTTAAGCCTGAAATAGAGGCAGGTGCTTTCTTCATCTGTTAAAGAAATACTTAGTTTATGGCAAATGCCTGTGTTAGCTCAAGGACTTAAAATTTAATTCACAAATGACTATATCCTTGTCCAGGAGCTAAGTTCGTGCAAATAGGAGCAATTTCCGTGTAGATTTTGCTGTCGTGATTGTGAAAAACTGCTAAATCAGTTTACTGTTGTTGGAGCTTAATAAAATGAAAGTTCTTGGCTGCTATCTTTAATATGCACAATACAGTCATCTTTAATCTACCGCTACATGAAAAAGTGTCATTCTGTACACCGCTCCCTAACACTCTAGGTGACAGAGGTAGAGCATTTTGTAAATTCATGAAATGTATTTGAATGGCTTCTGAAGGAGGTTGAAACAAATACCCTTGACTTGTAGCGAAAGAAACGTGCTTCAGTTTGTTTCCTGTCTCGTTAGTTGTAGAAGACTGGTACTTACTGGTTACTGTTTCTTTCCTTTCGAAAGAAAACCTGATTTGAAGTAATAGTGACTGTAAAGTCAACCTTTGCAGTTTAGTTAAAATGTGATGTCTGAGCAAAAAGCCATGCCAGTGAAACAGGCATTTGGCTGTGTACCTCTGGCTGCATTTCTGTTCTGAGGCAGCAAGTGATTGTCAGAACTGAGACTTTAAAACCTTTCCTTAATAGTCTGGTCTGTGTATCCAAATTCCCCATTGCTTGTTTATTAGCAAAGCTGTGTTTACTAAAAAGTTGTCTGTGAAAACAGACGTGCACGATAACCTTAATGCTGGTTAATGCGATGCCACTTACATTTTTCTATCTTTTTAAGAACTTCTATTCCAATATGTTTTGCCTTTTGAGTTGTGGCTGCTTTTATAAATTTCAGTTAGAAGAGAAAGCATCTATTTTGATAAGTGCAAGCTTTTTATTACTTCATTTGGATGTATAAATTAGTTCTGTGGTAAATTAATTGGTAATAACATTTAGTGCAGTATTGTTGTCTCACAGACTATAGTATTACCCCATTGAATGCTATCTACATTAATATCTTTTTTTAACTTTGGATTTATGGTATGAGAAATCTTTCTCTTCCCCTTTTCTTGTTTAGACTACAAGTCTCTTGGTATCTTGAAAAGACAGTTTCCCAATGCTCCCTTGATTGGATTGACAGCAACTGCTACAAATCATGTTTTAAAGGATGCTCAGAAAATTCTGCATGTTCAGAAGTGCATTACTTTTACTGCTTCTTTCAACCGGCCCAATCTTTACTATGAGGTATGTCTTCTTACTGTTTGACTGCATCGCAGTCATACTATCTTCTGTAAGTTATAGTTGATGAATTTTAGAATAGATTTTCAATTACACATTTCAATTATAAATAGCTTTTCAACTGACTGATGGTGTTCTTTCGTGACATCATGTCGCTGAACTTGCTGTCATCTGCAGAGGAACTTGGGCTGCTCTGTCTTTGTGATCCAGGCTTAGGAGACAGGACTGTGTGCAGGGGAGAAGTCAGTAGCAGGCTCAGACTGCTTCCAAACTGCTGGAAAAGATGTCACATGATGGCAAGAAGTTGTAAATCGTCATGTTGTACTGTATTTTCAGTTTGACCGCAGCTGCTTTTGATTGATCTTCATGGGAAAACTTTTTTCCTATGGACTTTTGAGATGCAATCTGACTACACAAAGAGAATCCAGTAATTTTGGTTAAATGGCAGAATAGTTGCGTCTGTTGTACTGGAAGAAGTAGAGTAACAGGACTGCTGGACAGATTGTGTGGCCACTTGAACTTTAGCATGTGTTTATTGTATTTTTGAGGTTCGACATAAGCCTTCAAATAATGAAGATTTCATTGAGGACATAGTTAAGATCATTAATGGAAGGTACAAAGGACTTTCAGGTAAAAAGTGTACAGAAAAAAGTTATTTTTTATAACTTTCAGCATTACAGTGATGTTTTCCAGGTGCTCCTGAAATGTGTAGAGAAATTCTACTTTCACCATACATTAAGCATCCAGCATTAAAAGAAATGAAATTTAGTAAGATCCATACCTTGAATAATAACTGTTTTCAGTCATTATTGTTTAGATGTCTTTACAGTTCACTCCTATCTATTCTGAAGTATTGAAATACAATGTTGATGTATATAGAACAGTGCTTTCATAGATAAGAATAATAACAATTTTTAAGATTTTAAAAACAATGCTCAAAAAATGCTTATCTCTATGTTCTTAAATTATGCATATATCATTTATTATCTATGTGTCAAGATACTTACTGCCTTTAACGCTACTTTTTCGTATTTGGTCATAAGATTCATTTATCATTCAATGACCAGAATGGGTGTGTGGTGGGGTGAATTCCACTTTTGTGTTGAATGCAGAACTGTAAAAGTTGGACTTTGTGTAATCAATAAATTATGTACTGCACATAAAGAGGAGAGCCGTATTACTAAGGCAACAGAACTCAGTTTTCCAGAGCAGCAGTCTGTCCCTGCCTCTGCTGTGGAACTCCGTGGCTGTGCTGAGCAGCTCCCCGACTACAAACTGTGCTAAGATGATCACAAAATCTGTGGGTTTGTGTGTAATCCTTGCCTTGGCGCAGATTGGCTAATGACAAAAAGTAGATTTGTCTGAAACCTCAGGTGAGATGTCATAGATGTCATAAGCACCCCTTTACATAAGCATTAATAACCGTTGTCCTCCTTGAGCATTAATAGGATACTTCCATGATTACGTGGATTGGCACCCATATTTTCTCTTTAGTCTCCAAGTCAAAGCTGATAATTGAAGTTCTGTTCATGGCTACCACTACTGTAGTATGGGCACAAAGATTGTTTACTGTTATTTATTTATTTTTAAGTTAATAAAACTTTTGAAGTTGTTTTTAAGTATTGGAAAATGTTTGGTTTTTTTAAGACATTATAATAAGGCATCTTTTACTTCTGTGCAGGAATCGTTTACTGTTTTTCTCAGAAGGATTCTGAGCAAGTTACAGTGAGTTTGCAGAAACTGGGAATCAAGGCAGGGACTTACCATGCCAACATGGATGCTAAATATAAGACCAAAGTTCATAAAGGGTGGGCAGCAAATCAAATCCAGGTAAAGCAGATACTTTCTTAGACTTACGGCTCCTCTAAACAAATTGTGTTTTGCTATCTTGATGTTTCTTAATCTTGTTTCAGGTTGTAGTGGCGACTGTTGCTTTTGGCATGGGAATCGATAAACCTGATGTGAGGTTTGTAATTCATCATTCTATGAGCAAATCCATGGAGAACTACTACCAAGAGAGTGGACGTGCAGGTATTGCAGGAAGTGGCTTTTGCAAAGTAGCCGTTTACATGTTAAACCAATAAAATTGTACTTCAGCCATTTGTGCAAAGTGTCTTGTCTTTGAGACAGGTTCTAAAGGGTGTAATGCCACTCTGCCTCTGCAAAGAGGCTTTAAAGCAAATCTAAATGACATTAATGATCTCAGGCCTCTGTACTGCGGTGTAGCAAAGAATAACTGGGTACCTAGCCCTTCACTCAGCACTCAGCTAAAAAAAGGTTTTGTGGTGTTTGGTTTTGCTTTGTGGTTTGGTTTTGTTTTTTTTTTTGACCTTGTGCATTATTGCCTTTTCAAAGACAGATTTGAACCTATGTGAAGGAAAACTTTTTAAGGACCCTGAGGGGCAATTGGTTGAGATGTTAACTATGCCTGTATGATAGAAATTGGCTGGCTTAAGAAATACAACAGTTATCAAAGTTTGTGGGGGTTTGCATCTGCTTGCACTGGAGAGACAAGGGCCATATAGGTGCTGAAATAGTTGTTTCACAATGTTTATCAACTTGGGTGATTAGAACAAGCTTTTCTATGTTTCTTTTTCATAGCTCGATTTAAATGAGATTGATCTGGGCAGGGAACTCATGAAGCACTGCTACTCGTTTGCCTGAACACAGTACTTTGCTTATGAAACCTTCCTTTTTCCCCTTGACTGCCCATCCAAGTGAAGTAGTTTCTTTCTGTTATGCGTTAAAGTTTTTAAAAGTTTGGGCTTTTTAGACCTTTTCTGCTCTGTGGATCTTATAAACAGCAGGAGGGCACCCATCAGCACGTCATTGGAAAGGGCGGGCAGTGGGAAGGAAGAGATGATCTAAGTTCAGCTGCAGAAGACACAGTTGGTTTTAAAGAGAATATTTTGTTAATCATACCTAATTCTCTCTTTACTAGAAGTAATACCTAATAAGGTATTTGAAGCTCACAATGTCTTTTAATCAAATAAGAATTAGGCTTCAAGATGTATTTGTCTCAGACTTTTCGAAGAGGTTGTTAGGGTGAGAAAATAGTGATTTTGCTGACTTCCTGTATGACATCAATATTTTACTTTAGTTTGTAGAGTCAAAATCTTCATTGTGTAGTGTCTTCAGTTTGCTTGATTCTGTAACTGTAGAAGACTGTTCAAAATCTATTTAATTTCTAGTCTGTATCATGCTATGTTCTATTGGCTAATAGGTTATTGTTGATATTCTGTTACAGCCATGCACTCTCCCTATAGGGGCTGCAGAAGCCCATGCAGATAAGAGTGGAATTTGTACTAGAAAATGCTATGCTTAAAGTAAATCTCTTCTAAAGTTTAAAGTCTGTTTTTTTTTGTTAATGCATTGCAGGTAGAGATGACCAAAAAGCTGACTGCATTTTGTATTACGGTTTTGGAGATATATTCAGAATCAGCTCAATGGTAGTGATGGAAAATGTAGGGCAAGAAAAGCTGTACGATATGGTGTCTTACTGCCAGAATATGAACAAGTAAGTTACTGTGGTTGGTTAGTTTTTAAATAGTTAGGCCAATTTTGTTGAGTTTCTTAGAGGGTATTTTAAAAAAAGTACTGAACAAAAACAACAACAACAAAACAGAAAAACCCCATCACACTATAACCGTTGTTATAGAGTCTTGAGTTTGGAGCTTGTGGTTTGGCTGCTCAGTGTGCATGCTCTTGAGCGTAACTGAATGTTGGTGTGTTTCTTGCCAGCTTCAGGATAAAGCTCTGGAAGCAGTTATGTTGAGATAAAATATCTGTCAACAAACAATCTTTGTCTTTAAAGTCCCATTCAGAGCAAACACTGCAGTGCTTTGGTTTTTACTCTCAGGTACCAGAGTTTCATGGCCACACAGGAATCGGCATGTGTTTAATGCTTCCCCTGCTGCATGGAGCTGTATGGAATACTTCATGGAAAAGAGTTGTTTTGATGTTGTGGACAACTCATGCATTGAGTATAGCCTTTGTTGGCCTCAGCCTAAGAATTGGTTCATATTCTTACGATTTTTCATGCTGTTGGAATTGCAGGTTGTACTTACTTTTCTGCTTTAACAAAACTGTTCCTGCAGTAGTGTTTAGTGTTGTGGCAAGCTACTAGTTACTGGTATTAGTGTAACTGACAGGGAATACTGTGGTGCAGTGTTTGTGTCATGATTTTTTCCTGAGATAAATCTTCAAGCTTGTTTTGAGCTATGAGCTGACCCAGGGGGCCTCCTTTTTGTCACTTTTGTGGTTTATGAGACAGGTGTAGACATTTATGTTCTATAGTCCCTCTTTGCTCTTTGTTCTTTCAGGTGTCGCCGAGTCCTCATAGCGCGTCATTTTGATGAAGTATGGGACTCTGCAAACTGCAACAGAATGTGTGATAACTGCTGTAGAGAGAACTGTACGTAAATTGTTTTTATAACCAAGGACAGAGAACATGGAGAAGGTTGGCTTAAAGAGGTGTCTAATTTAGACAAACTGTGAGAAACTTGTGTAAAGTGTGCTCCTAATACTGCCTCTTCCAAGATTCACCTTTTGTTATGAATGTCAGTTTTCGGTGGCTTAGTGTTGCCAAATTCGGGATGTTTAGCAGGATGCTTCCTGGTTTGGCTTTCTGCCTGAGGCCAAACACGTCCGTGTCTTTCAGGCTCAGCTGTTCATCTGTTGTGAAGTGAAGCTGGGGCAAGGGGGAGATTGGCTTACCTGTTTTAAAATGATTCTGGAATGTCTTGGGTTTTGTTTCAGCAAAGCTGTGTGAAAGCTTTATTGTGAGAAGGAGCCTCTTGCTCTCTGCATGCCAAACTGTTCACACGTAGGCTCTGGGAAGGCACAGCTTGCATGTGTCCTTTTACAGCTTGCCTGGTAAAATCTCTGAGGATTTCAGTGCCGCACGCTCATGAGACCTGCCTGTGTCAGGACTGTGAATGACAGTTGTGCGGAACAACTGAGCACACTAATTCAGGATTTTGCTGTGCGTTAGCCCTGAGCAGCACAGTCTCTGTCTAGTGTGCGCTCTTCCTTTGGAAGAAAGTTGGGATCATACAAGGGAAGGCGTATGGGCCAGACATAGAGGGAACTTGGGAGGCGAGCTGAAACAAGATGTGCTGCATGGTAAAGGAGGATGGTTTCAGTAGAACACACTTCTGGGACAGAAGTTCTTGTCCTGTTTTGCCTGCAAACATCCTGGGCAATGTTGCGTAGCTTACGCTACATTTTCATAGGTGATCACTGGCTGCGTTAACTGTCATTTTTGGTATCCATCCAGAAAGCCATGAAGTCTCTGAAGATGCACAAAATATCTGTTGCTGCATTTACTCAGTGAGAGCTCTGGCTTAGACACAGGAAATCCCACACAAAGCTAGAAAGCTCTGAAAAGAGTGCTCAGAAAAAAAGTTGGTCTTGGGCAATCTCTAACTGGACACACAAAACCACCTTAAATTTCTTTGAAGACCAGGCGAATTGTAATATGTGGAAAATATCTCCTCCTACCTCATATCTGTTGCAAAGCATTTGGATAACATAGTGATCAGCACTTGAAAAACTTAGGAACAACTCTGTATTCAAAACTGTTCTCATAACTAGACTTTATTTCCCTGTACATTTTTTGGAGGGTAAAGTAGACAAAACAAAGATATTTAACCTCTTTTTTTTTTTTTGTTATACAGTTAGCTACATCTATATAATAAAAATATTTTGCAAAGTCATGCAAATATAGTTGAAATATATCCTGTTTACTGCTGGTTTACCCCAGGGCCTTTCAATACATAGGCAAGGTCTGAGGAAACCTAGCAGCAGTACTAGTTTTTCAGTACTTAATTCTTAGTATTGGAGGGGGCAGTTGGGGTGATTCTATGCCATGATCTAGTTGTGCAGTAGAAGCGTGATCATTATTTACTGCATGGGTGTGTTAGTGCTCAGAACAATTTTTCATGATGACACTAATTTATGTAATGAAATTAATACTTTTTTCTGTCTCATTTTGTCCATAAAGGTCTTGAGAGAAGAAATGTCTTGCTTATCTTCTTCAATTCCTTTTTGCTTTCTAATCTTTTCATAACAAATATTATGGGTGAGGAAAAGGAATCCAGCTGAAAAGTAACATAGTAGCCATGTTACAAATGTTATGCTTTTGTAAATGCTTCTTTGAAATAATTTGTGTGGTTTGTAATGTTAAATATATGTAAAAATGTTTGCCGGACTGGAGTTTTAATAATGAAGTAGAAAGATAAATATAAGTTTGAGTATAAATATATCCTGATTTGACAGAGGGAAAGTTACAGCTTTGTTAAATTAGAGTTATATAAACAATAGAAGAGCATTGCTATTATACAGCACATAGATATATATTTATAGATACACATCTATCTCTGAATATATAACAGTGCATATATATGTATGCACCTAATGTATATATGGATACTATGTAAATAACTTGCTATTTAAACGTTAATTCACTTATATTTGTAGCATGTGAGAAAATGGATATAACAGGATACTGCAGGGATCTAATCAAGATACTTGAGCAAGCTGAAAACATGAGTGAGAAACTCACCCCCCTGAAACTGATCGACGCGTGGTCTGGGAAAGGTGTATCAAAACTGAGGGTGGCTGAAGTTACTCCACCAAAGCACCCTCGAGAGGAACTGGAGAGAATTATTGCCCATTTACTGCTGCAGCAGTATCTGAAGTACGTAAGATGAGTACTATTTTTTTAACATCTAGTAGTCATTTTTCTTTATTCTCATGTTACTTCTGTATAGTATTAACAGATACATTCTGTAGTCTCATTTCTAGCCTTTACGTCAGGTGCATTTAATGTTTAAAAAAAAAAATCTCAGAAGATTACTGTATTTCTACTTCAAAATGTTAGAAGTTGGGGGAACATCTGAAATGCTGCATCTCTTGCAACTTTAAAAAGCTGGGGTGTTCTGTATTCAGGTTGAACCTTTAAATCTGCAGCAGGCTTCATTTCGGAGAAATCTGCTGTTTATGCAGAGTCCGTTTACATTTTGTGGTTAACAAAGCACATGGGGTTGCCCAGATGATGTCTCGGTCAGGACAGGCTGGCTATCATGGAAAGTGGTACTCGGAAATTTTAAGAAAGCATAGTCAAAACAACAACAGTGCTCCTCTTGTAACCAGGCTGTCTCCGTGGTATGTGTTTTGTCTTTTTGCATAGTTATAGAAGTTCCAAGAATATGTACAGATCAGATATTTAATCCCTTTATTTTTGTCTTGATTTTTTTTTTGGCATCTGTATAGCTGACATTTTTTATACTCTTAAGAGGGTGAACAGATGACTTACTACATCTTTTTCCTCATTTTCCTCCATGTATTCCAACAGATTGATGTGTGTGTGTGTAAAGTTCCACCAGTTGACCTATGTTAAGTGTTGGCCAGTCTCGCTCTCAATTGGCTGTCCACTTGACCAGATAAAGCAGAACCAAGCTGCTTTATGGAACTTCCATCAGAAGGGTTCATGTGTCCTGTTTTTCCCCTGCATGGTCTAGCCTCTCTTTGCCTCCAGCCTTCTCTTATAACGCTGATTTAATTTATGCAGGGAAGACTTCAGCTTCACGGCATTTGCTACAATATCCTACCTGAAGATAGGACCAAAAGCAGGTCTGCTGAACAACAAGGCGCACGTCATCACTATACAAGGGATAACAAACAAGAGAAGTGTTTTCAAGGTATTTATATCTGTGCTGACTTGCTACATAGATATCTTTTCCACTATAGTTTATTTTAATAGTTTGATATCTGCTCAATGTATTTTTCACTGTAATGCAATCAACACGATTTAAAATAGACCTCATTATCTTCTCTCTTCTGTGGGAACACTGAAAAAGAAAGAAAACGATGTTAGAATTCTAATGGAGTTGTTTATAACTTACAGGACAAAGCATCTCAATCTTCGAATTCGAAAGGAAGCAGAGAAAATGCTCAGACTATTTCAAAGACTGTCCAGGATGCAGCGGTGAAGAAGTCACAGGAAAATAAACGGCCTAACTGTGGTTCTAACTTAAAAGCAAAGAAGCTTAAGCTTCAGGCAGGTGGAGATGACCAACCAGTAGTTCTTGACTGAGTTTCACAGACTACATGTAGGATCTAATTGTGTTTGCTTCTCCATGGATGATGCAGTGTGTAAGTTCAGTTTGTGTTTTGTATTTTTTTAATTAAAAAAACCCAACAGGGAAACACATCTTTAAAACCTTCAAATCTAGAAAAAGCCCAGCAGTCAAGGGAAAAACACTTCATATCAAAATAACTGGTGTGTATCAATGACTAAAAAATGTAAGTAATTACTGTGTTGCCTTTTAACTCTGTTGGAAGCCTAGTGTGTAGTAACACTACTGCAGTGTCATGCAGACTGGAAGGGACTGGCAGAGATTGTCTAGTCCAACCTCCTGCTCTAAGCAGGTCCAGCTGGAACTGGACTCTGTTGCCTGTTTTCCTACCAGTGTGCTCTTCTGAGAAGAGTCTGGCCCATTGCTGCTGTGCTCTTCCATTAGCTAAAGACAATAGCAGGATGACAACACTCGCTCCCCCTGCCCCCCAGCTTTCTTCTTTTTTTATTCTGGAAGAAATCCAGTTCTCTCAGTTTCTCCTCTCCAAGCCCCTGCTTCTTCTCTCTGAGCACCTGGGCAGCTCAGTAGCCCTCTGCTAGACTCAGTCCAGTGTATCAGTACGTTTCTTTTACTGGGAAGTGCAGAACTTAACCCAGCACTCTAGCTGGAATCAATCTCACAAGTGCTGAATACCCGGAAAGAGTCTTTCCCTCAAATTGCTGGTTATGTCCTTGCTAATACAGTCTACTGTGCAGTTGTCACCTGTGCTGCAGAGGCACACTGCTGACTCGTGTTCACCTTGTTATCTACCGGGAACCCCGGGAACTTTTCTGCAAAGCTCCTTTCTGACCAGCCCGGCCCCAGCCTGTGCTGTCACGTGGCGTTACCCCATCCCAGGTGCAGGGCTTTGCTCTTGCCTCTGACTTAGAGGCCCCCGTCAGCCCCTGTGTCCAGGCTGTGTAGGTCTCTCTGAAGAGCAGCTCTGCTTTCCAGTGCATCAGCAGCTCTCCAGCCTTGGTGTCATCTGCAGGCTGGCTGGGGCACACTCCCTCCCTCTACCTAGATTGTTATTGAAGACCCTAAATTGTATTGGCCCTAGTATTGATCTGTGAGCGTTGCCACTAGTAAGTGGCCACCAGTTGGACTTTGTACCACCATTCCAGTGGTCCAGACAACTTTCTGCCTACCTTGTATGTTTATCCAATCTATATCTCACTGATATTTTAACTGTAAGGAAATTACAGGAGATCATGTCAAATGCCTTGCTAAAGTCAAGGTGTAAAACGTCCACTGCTACCCTCTTACTCACACTGGCAGTTATCGCTGTCAGTCTGGCTGATGAGGTGTGCTTTGCTCCTGGTAGAGCTAGCTGGCTGTTCCCAGTCACGTTCAGGTGTCTGAAAATGTCTTCTGGGAGTGTTTGTTCCTTGCATTTTCTGGGGGCTGAGGTGAAGCTGACTGGCCTGTAACTCCTCAGATCCTCCTTTCTGAAAACAGGTGAGAAGTTTGCCTTTTCCCAGCCATCAGGATCCTCCCCCCCATCTCCGAGTCCTTTCAGAAATGACAGCAGCCTTGCACTGACCTCCGCTACCTTCCTCAGGGCAGCCCGTCCAGTCCCGTGGATTTCTGTACAGCCAGTTGGCTTAAGTGATCTGTAACTCCACCTTCTTCTACTGCTTTACACCCACGGACTGCTAGTAGGCTCAGGGACTTGGGAGGTCTGAGGGAAAACCTTTGCAATGAAAATGAGGCAAAAACCGCATCAAGTACCTCAGTCTTTTCCATGTCCTGTGTCACCAGCTCCTCTGCCTCTGAGCAGTGGGCCCATACCTCCCTTACCCTTCGTCTTGCTGCTAAGGTACTTGCAGGAGCTCTCCTTACTGCTTTTCACGTCCTTTGCTAGTTCCACTTCCTGCTGAGCACTGA
>Ga0181612_148966_pt1 | contig 18470 bp, 9 predicted proteins | sample HoacroProtozoa21_FD_119630 | JGI IMG/M metagenome (GOLD analysis project Ga0181612, IMG submission 119630) | Hoatzin crop microbial communities from Cojedes, Venezuel. Combined Assembly of Gp0051906, Gp0051904, Gp0051908
CTCTGACTTTTGATTGGCAATAAATTAAATTAATCTCCATGAGTCAAGTCTGTTTTGCCCATGACAGTAACAGGTGAGTGATCTCCCTGTCCTTATCTTGACGCATGAGTCCTTCATCGTATTTTTCTCCCCCTGTCCAGCTGAGCAGGGGGAGCAACAGAGCTTCGGTGGGCACCTGGTTGCCAGTCAGGGTCAACCCACCACACAGGAGCCACTCCTAACACTGACAGAAATCACTGGGTTAATCGCTGTTAGATGCACATTGAAAAAAGTCTTAGCAATAGACAGTGCAGGTTGTATAAATCACTAATTAAACAGGTCTGTATCACAACCAAGACAGAATAGTCTCAAACTCTCAAAAAACCCTACAGATTTTAACTCAAAATTTTCAATATACATCAATAAAAACCCCACCCATTTCAGCCTCCCAAATACGCTAAGGCTTTCTTTACGCTAAATGAACACAATTTTGCTTCATGGTTCACCTTCAACCTTTCAAAACATGCCGCAGCTCAGACTTACTCGATCTCATAACCCTCTCCAAACCCGGAACGGCCCAAGCGCGTTTTCCACTCAAGGGGCTCTCTGAAGACAAACGCCGCTTCCTGAGGATGTCTGCTGCTGAAGTCCTCCGCAAACTTGATAATTTGGTTTAAAAGAGATTCGTTCAAGGGGGTGATTTCGAGTGTGCCAGTTCCAGAGCCAGCAGCAGTCCACTGAGCCGCTCTCGCCAGTGCTGCTCCCATGGCCTCGGCTCGCCTCAGAGACGCGCACCTGGGCGAAGAAACCAAACTGAGCCTTCGGATTACAAATGCAATATGCTGCGAATGTTGTAATTTGAAATAAACTTATCAATGAATGATTAGATTCTTTTAACTCATTGAAGTCCCCAAAGTAGGGAAGGGAGAATTGAAAAAGAGAATCCATTAATATCTTTAAAGAAATAGGGAAATATGGTGAAAGCACAGCTTGCTTCCTCTCGGTTAATTAATTCCCGGTGCTATTAGAAACTCAGGGAGCTGACAGCATTAGGTCTCTCTCACAGCTGCTAACAAAAGGCTCTCAGGTGCTCCTCGTCGAGCTGATGCCGCTGTTAAAACCCGTAGGCACAGGGGGACAGACACATACCCCCGCCCGACATTTTCTTTAAATGGAGGGAAGAAGGGGTGTCAGACCTGCCCGTGCGGCCTGAAGGGGCCGAGAGCCACCGAAGGGAGACAGCTGCCGGCCGCCCTCGCCCCTGAGGAGAGCTCGGGGTGCCCACCCTGCCCTCCCGCTGGGGTCCAGGGCTGCTGTGGGAGGGATCCCGCAGCCCGGCGCAGCGTGGAGCCCCCCGAGGGCGCAAGGAGCCGGGCGGATGGGCGCCCCTCACCGCCTGCCCCCATACCTTGCCCCGGGTGAGCCGCGCCGGCTCCCGCTATCGCCGCTCGGGCCGCGGCCGGGGCGGCGGAGTTGCTATGGGGACGGGGCCCAGCGGCAGCCGCTACCGGGAGCACCGGGTAAACAGGAGCGGCTGCCGGCGGCGGGGAAGGGCCGGGAGGCGTGCCCCGGCGGGCCGTACCCCGAGGGGAAGGCCGCGAGCCGGGAGAGCGGGAGGAGGACTGCGGGGTGGCTGCTGCGGCGGCCGCTGTCCGCAGCGTGCCTCAGAGTCCGGCGGTGCCGAGGTAGGGGCACCTCGGCAGGGCTTGCGCTGTGCAAAGCGCACGCTTCTGACTGGAAAAGGGGGGCTGGGGGCCAGCGCTGCTCCGGAGCAGGGCGGCGGCCTGGGCGGCCGGTGGAGCTGGGCTGGGGGGGTAGGGCGTCGCTCCTTACAAGGTGAGAGGAGCGGAAGGATTTTGATGTGGAATTAAATAACGTGGTTGGTTAGAGTTACCTTCTACAAGAGTTTAAATGAAGACCACGGTTTTCTTTTTTCACTTGAATTTCAGCCAGTACAGCTTAAACCTTTCCCTAGCTTTCAGCCATTACAAGAAAACAACTTCAATTAATAAGGGTAACATTGATCGCTTTTAGTTCTCAAGGCAGTGTGACAGAGGATGCTGGAAATGGTTTTTGTTCAAGAAAATACTATGTGAGACTAGTGTTTCTTGAAAGAAGTAAAGGAAGTATGGATGGGTGGTGCCAGTGAATAAAGTCCTCTCATGTACTGAGGACAGCACAATGCTATAAACATGCAAATAAGCACCCCAAGCATGGAATGGAAAGTAGTATTATTTCCCCAGCTGTATTCTAGATCCATAATGTGAGTGAGCTATCACTCTGGATACATTTTTAGGTTACAAAGGTGCTACTACTCCACCCCCACCTGTCTGTCTCCTCCTTTGTCCCACTGGGCAGATAAGAACTCTTTTCCCCAATTTCCCTTCTCAGCTGTAAATCACCCCTAGTTTCATTACCTGGGTCCACCAAAATACCTACCAGTTAACAAAAATGGGCTCAGGTTTCATGTAGGAAGGAATGGTTGCATGTTGTACGCTAGCTGAGATTAGGAAGCTGTGTTTGTGTCCTTTGAAGCCTTGCAAAAATGATACTTGCAAGGACAGTCCAACAGAAGTAATCAGCTGTCGCAACAACAGAGTTGACATAGCCAAGAGTTATTTTATCAACTCAGAGCTCAGCTATGTGAGAAACCTGTAATAATGAGGAAGGTCATGGAATATATGTGGGGTGTATCTTAAAGAATAACAGTGTGGCATTAATACATTTTTTTTCTTTGAGATGATTGTCCATATGCATTTTACTTACTGAAACTTTCAAGCAGTAACTACAGATAAGTACATGCAGTCTGCACAATAATGATTTACGAATAGCATTGGCTTTTCTTGTTTCACTGCATAACTTTGAGAGGATAGAAAATGAATCATTTGATTAGGTGAAAATGAAAGAGCATTCTGGCTAAAGACTTAATGCAATTTCTTTTCTTTATGGAATACTATGTATAAAGGCATTTCCAGAAAGGATTAAATATCTTCTTTTTAACTGAAATAATGACTATTAAAAAGTTGAATTTGATGAGCAGAAGGTGCAAACAGCAATATGTGAAAGGGAGTAAAAGTATCCCCACCATGGGTGATACGGAGCGAAGACAGTGAGTTTTCACACAGAGCTGAGTATTTTAAGCAAGAAGTCGGTGGAGTAAGAAATAGAATTCCTAAATGAGATCACTCTGTTCCACTGAACAGCAAGAAGGGAAGATATTTCAGTAGTGAAGATAAATGGGATGATTTGCCCTCAAAGAGTATGCATCTGCAAGGATTATGAAGCTCCAAAAAAGGAGCTTAAGTAGCTTAGACTTAGTTACCAGTGGAGCTTTCTATGGGGACAGGTAAATCAAAGAACAAAAAAGCAGAACATGTACTGCAAGCCAGCAGTAAGGAATGGTGCTGGAATCTCGTATTAGAAGCTAAAGGACTATGAATGGTCTAGAGGTTGGAGGTGCCTTTTGCCTTTCTTCTTTGAGATGGGCAAATACTGAGTTTGTAGCTCAGCTGTACTCATAGGAAGACTGCTCTGACACTTCTAAAGACTAGAAACCATCTGATTTAATATCTAACCTTAATTTGTGTGAATAGTTTGTCTGTTGTTCTTGCACCAACACTGGTCCTTTACCTTATTTTCAGTGGCTACTTTTCCTCCTTAGATTTTGCATCCAGTTTCGAGTTAAATTATTTTCTCTTAGACTTTATTTTGCTAGGCTAGACAAGTTTAGTTCCCCTAGTCTCGGCCTGCAGCTTCTTCATTTCTCATACCATCTTAGTATGCTTCATTTGCCTGTGTTCCAGTCTGAGCTTGTTTTTCTTAAATAGGTTTGACACTATTTCTAAGGACGTTTCACCAGGACCCTTTACAATGGCATTAATAGTCTTCATATCTTTTGGATGTTCCTCAACTGCTACATTCTGGGATTACATTTGTTTTTCAGATTGTATTAGGGATTGTTGTCACCTTGCGATTGAACAATACAAGCAAGTTTTAATTCATTACTTTTATTTTCAGCTGATGAGTTGTAGCTTTCTGCAGGATTTAAGGGTATAGTATTGCAGTTTGCCCTTACAAGATCAAACTCTATTTCTAAAGAAAAAAAAAAAAAACTTACAGCACACAGTCTCTTATCTGTTGGTCCTCATCTTCTTCCTCTTTCCAAAGTAATTTTTGAACTTGATAGCAAATTTGAATCATTTTTTACAGAGGGTTGTGGTCTTGGAAATAATTAAGCTCCTACAAGTTTTGTAAAACCTGAGGAAGCTGAATGGAAGGCAAAGCAAAATTAATGCCCTTGCTGAGGTAAAGGCAGGCATATGAGCCACAGATGATGTTCTGTAGCAACCAGCCAGCCAAGTGTTTTGTTCGTAGCGTGCTGGCTGATTAGAACATGAGTAACCTCAGCCTTGCCCAGTGGATGTGTTATGGAGAAGATGGACAGCAGAAGATTAAGGGACAAAGCACATAATTTTGTAAGAAATCAGATCTCATTACTTTTGCTGCTCATGAACTCTTCCCCTGACCTCCTTCAAGTCAGATGAGAAGGTAGGGAGCCTAGGGCAGAGTTTGTAGGTGTGGGGACTTCCAGGTGGTGCCTGTTCACATGCAAGTATTCTGCCATGCCAGCCCTGCACCTCGCTGGGCGGACTGCATTCTTCAGTGCCAAAACTCTTCACTTGTTCCCTTGTGTGATACGAACTGTTTCTGTTCCTGCTGTCTGCTCATAGTCTCTGTGCTCTGTAGTCCTTTGAATGTTTTCAGACACGTATTGGCTGTAGCAAGTCATTACTGCAGTTACTGCATTGGTAGTTAAAGTCTGGGTGATTCCCTTGGTTGCGTTCAGGCTTGTCTTGCTGGATGACAAGAAGTCATGCCTTCTTACATCACCTGTCACTAAAAAATAAGCACTTAGGAAGTCCCTCACTTCGCCAGACTGAAGGATATTTCATACCACCTTTTGCTTTTACCAGCTTTGATTGATCAATGCTATTAATACCTCCTAGCACAAGAGTATAAATGGATCTCTTAGAAAATTTTGTCTGAAAGCTGAAGTGTGAAGCAATCACTTAAAGAATTATGAAAGTATTTTCTTGGTGACTCAAAATCAGCGTGCAAAAACTTATAGGCAACAAAGTCGTAATCTAGTCTCAAAAGCAGCTTACTCAGGAACTGGGTCCACCCAGAGATGGCATTTGCACCATGTTTGGCTAATTCTATAAATTAGTACATTTATGTTATTTTTACATTTTTAATGTAAAAGACATTTTATAAAACAGTAAGTGAAGTGTTTGCCTGAGCGTAGTCAAAGATGAGATCATTTGTTACTGGCACAAAGAAATGGGGAATATGAAGAATTTGTTAACATAGAGAGAAGGGCAATTGGAAATTTTTTTTACAATTTTGAAGTTGCAGCCAGAATGTGTAAGCAATTTTTCTTGTATATTTTTCCTCCCATTATTGCAGAATAGGGTGTAGATTATTACTGTTAAAGTAGAACAGTAATATAAATTGTAAAAAAAGAGTTGTAGAGGCTTACATAAAATAAAAAAGCCATTCAAGGAAAATAGTACCAGCTATTCCTTCTGTTAAATAGCAGTTTAGCTGATGAGCTTCATGGGCAGTTTGTCAGACAAGCTGAAAATCAGGAGAAAACAAGATAATATTTGTCAATTTCCTTTTATTGTTCATTAGCTTGCTTTTGTTGCAAAATTTACATATTTTTGGAATTCACAAAACAGACAAGTCCTACTGTTTTGGTGAAAAGAGCTTAGCTAGAGAAATAAAAAATGCAGTTATGCTGCATTTATTTCATTTTGTGTCGCTACAAATGCACCATTTAGATGCCCAGAGTTGTTAACGAACATTTTTATGCATCTTAAATTCTTGTAATCCATTGTTAGTTTGTGGGGTTTTTTTTAAATTAGCGAATAGTATTTTGTGGCAAGGCAGGCTTTCAGCTCAAGAAGTGACCTACATGAGAATAGAAAAAAAGAGAGAGGACACGATGAATCTGTTGATGTCTTTTCTTTAAGCATGATTTTATGGAAAACAATATTCAAAACCTAATCCTTAGAAAGCAAGTGACTACTTATTTTTCACTGAGTCTAGTATCTGTGTTGAGCTCTCCTACTTACCTCTTGTTTTCTGAGTAATTTTGTGCTTCAAAAAATGTCATATGATCTGCAGTGAGATTTTTTTTAAGATTGGACATTGTGCAATACATTGTCTTGGCCCTAGAAATTAAAAAATAGAAAAGACCATTTTTCAAAAGAGACTCAAAGCAAGGGACAAAGAGGTGTGCAGTGTTGTGCATGAGTGTCTGGCAAAGACAGTTCCTTCAAAAATCTTCAATGAAGATAAAGCAGGACACTATTTTGGTTAATAAGTTATAGATTAGCAGTATCTGGATAGTTATTTTGCAAACAATTACAATAACAGAGGTTCTGCTGTTCTTTTTTAGAAATGGCTTCCAGATGGGAATCATGGTTTACAGTCCAAGACTGAGTGTGATTTAATAAGTTTTTATCAGTAAGGAATACAATATTTCAGAATATGAACTGTTACTAGACTGTGCTTGGCTCTATTTGTAGATGGCTGTTTATTCCCTTTTGTTCATTTGTTTACTACTGCCCAGGTTTTTTGAATATTTCTGAGTACTATTTGGAAGAAATAATCAGTATGGTGTAATAACCAAATCACTGTGAGTATGTCATAATATTTGGAGTATCAGGTTAGAAGACCGTGAGATTTTGAAAGATGTAGTAAATTAATTCATATTTCTTCTTCATAGCATCAGAACAAAATATAGGTCAGGTTATCAGCGGCATTGACATGGTGGGATATCTTTTCAGTGAAACTTGGGCTGTTTTTCCTGGGTTTGTTATACTTTCGTGGGGGATAATGACATTCAAGAATTTTTCTTTTTAATTCCTACATTATCTTTCTGCATCTTCAAGGTCAATTCCCTTTTCATGTAATATTTTGTCTTGAAATTTCTGCTATTAAAACACATGTACATAATAAAACTGAAGGAAAAAGCTTCAGAGAAAGATATTTAAGTACATGAATAAATTTTGAATTGTTTTAAAATGCTGACTTTTACAGGAGGAGTCACCAAAGTATTGCCTCCATTAGCCACCTGAATTTGTTCATGTACCAGTACAACCCCTTACATGCAGAAAGGATTAATGGCTGATTCTCTGTATGTTTCTGATTGATTTTTCCCCGCATAAAGCATTTATATTTTGCTTATATTTTTCCAGGGAGAAAGAATATCTGTGCATTTTGATGTTTATATAAAATGCTTTTTCCAGAACTAGTTAATTATTGTGACCTTAACAGTATAGCAATTCAATATTCGTAGAAGCTACATAATGTCTTTAAAACTTGCTCATTGGTTAGTTGAATTAGTTTTACAAGTGGATTATGTCTACAAAGTTAATACAGTGTCTGTACAGCTGTCAGAAAGATACAGAAGCCTTTTAAGGCTTCAGTGTAAATCAGACATTCTCATTTACATTATAAAAATTAATGGAACTTCAACAGTGATCTCTTTCTCCAAAGTAGTAGAGATTCAATTAAAGCAAAACAAAACCAAACAAAACCAGAATATTTACCCAAAATAGTGTGTGCCAAGTGGAATGGACAAAGTGGTAACCCTGCAAATCAGAGCACCTTACCCTAAGTCAGTGGTATCCAGAACCACTTTTCACCTTTGCAGTTTAGAACAGATTTTGACTTTCTGGTTAGTAAAACAAAAAATGTAGAATTAATTTCAAATGTAGGAAGAAAAATTTCCAGCTATACTGATTAGTTATATGCTTAGCCTGTGGTGCTAGACATTTGAAATAACTTGACATTAAAAGTAATACTGCAGACCAGCGTGTCTTGTACTGTGATTGAAGACAGTGTTTTTAGCTTTCAAACGTTGCAAGTGAATGCTACTGGCATGCCCAAATGCCTTTTGCTTTCATGTTGGGTTCTAAAAATTGCCTCCTTTTTCAAAGGGAAAAAGGGAAAAAGGATTGGGCCATTTGTTTTCGGGTGGGAGTGTGAAAGGGAGATTGTTTTAAAATTAGAAGTGGAGTGTCGTAAGTAGTCTCCATTTATGGATTTCTTTTCCTAGAGGAAAAATGAGAGGTATTGGTGGAAAGTATTTTGGACTGTAACTTGGTGATAGTAATCAGGAAAGAGGGTTTGGCCGTTTCATAAAGACCAGATTCTCACACTAGGTACTAATACAAACATGCAAAAGACTACATAGTTAAAGAGAATTTAAAATCCTTTTCAGGTATTCAGATTCCTGTTACTACTGTGCTAGCCCCATTTCACTACTTAGGCAATCACCAGTAGTAATTCTGGGTAATTCCCTGCATAGTTTTTATGAAAAGTAACATTAAAAAAAATTTTTTTTTTCCCTGTTATATAATCAGAAAGAAAGCCAAGATTGACATCAGGGCATTTTCTCTTCTTTGTGGGTCATTTTAAGGCAGAAATTCAAGCACCTTGGAGCAATCACTGGTTTTGAAGAGACTGCTTCTATCATTTATGGTGGTATGGTAATATTACATGGGAAAATGTGAAATTGTGAGAGGAGTGGAGATCAGAATAAAGCCAAATTGGTACAGGGGTTGAGCAGCAACTGGCTGTAAAATTAATATTGAGCAACAGTTGGATGTGGCAAGGTTAAGCATTAATCCAGTGCCTGGTAGAAAAATAATTTACTTATCTAAATTTCTGTTTCATAGTGATTATACTGTGGGAGCTATTACAAAAAACAACAACAACAACAAAAACCAAAAAAGCAACTCTCCTTCAAGTCCGTAGAATGTATTTGATGATACTGACATCTTTACACAACTTGGATGAAAAAGAAGTCCTGGTTGGATGAGAACAAGGATTATAGCTCTGTTCCAAATCCTTTTACAGTAGAACTTCAAGTTGGGGAGGAAAGTTGCCTTTTTATCAAATCATTTTTATTGAGAGAAGCAGAACTGCGTGTTGCATATACATGTCTTCTTGCATAGTGTACATTCTGATACAGTTAATTCAGCCAATTTTCTGGTATTATTCTCAAGATCTGTGCCATGGATATTAGAGTCCTCCATATGGGTACTTTTTTCCTCTGATTTTTTTCCATTTCTTCTGGTAATAACTGTATAAAATCAAGCATTTTAGTTGAAATTTAGAATGATGAAGGTTGTTCTAGAGGATCTGAAGCTCTCCCACATTTTGGTAGTTAGTTATTTTATTGTAGAAAGAGTTGCATCTAGCTGTTGTATCTTCATTTATTTTTTAGCTCAAGCAGAGATGGAGATTAAAACTATCTATTTAAAAAAAAAACATTTTATTCTTTTTGCATCCAATCTATGCATAAATTAGTATTTCAGTTTATTACAAGAGCTGTTGATTTCCAGCAAGCCTTCAACTCTGCATGTAAAATCTGGGGGATGAAGCAGGCCACTTTTTTAAAATGCATGCACATGTGTTCTGTTTAGATTTAGGAAGAATAATACTAAATAGTTTGAACATAATTTTTCCTGGAACATCAAGTTAGCATCTATTGCTTTGGTATTGAAAAGGTTGCTGATTATGATGCCAAAAGTCTCCCTTACTGGGTAGTTTGAAATAATTTCTCAGAAATGGAAGGAGATTCTGTCTCTACTGGAAAATCATACGTGGCAAGACTTTAGCATCTGCTCCCATTGTCATCAGTAGATTTCTGTCATCGACTTCATGGAAGGAGAAATTCGGTCTATAAGCAAATACTGTCAGACAGCAGACAGTTAAACTTGATTTTACCAGACTCTTTCAAGTAATCTAGTTCCCATGACATTCTAAAACATAGCTTAGTTATATTAATGACATTTTCCTGCTGAGATTTCAATGTAAAATTTGTGATTTATTCTGATTTTGGTAAAGCCTTTCACACTGGAAATAAGGATGGTCTTTGTATGCCAGGAGTCAGAAGCAATTAGGCTTAAGATGCTGAAGAAATCTACTACCAGTTAGCAGCTTGCTACTGCTGTTAAGTAGATATAAGCGTATTTAAGCATGTTCAGCCCAAAATGATATGCTTTAGTGATTCATTCATAAAGGTATTTTATTATTTTGATATTTTGGTTCACTAACACCACTAAATTTGAAGCAGTGACATTTAAGAGTTAATAAAAGTTTTGTGCCATTAAAATGAGTAAGTACAGAATAAAATTTGAGGATCCGAATCTGCAGATTTTTATGCAAGCAGTCCTTTGCATCTCCTACCAGATGTACTATACTGCACAGTAAGTAATGATGTACAAATTGGTGCCAAAACTGGCTCATGGACTGGAAGCAGGCTAGGCTACTTGTGCAACGCTTTGCCAAAGCTAATTGACTTTGCTAAAAATGAGGATAAATTAGACAGTGTGCAGCATTAAGCAATGTGGTTAAACTGCTTCCAGTCACCCAGGCTGGCTCATTTTGAGCTGCTTTGGCTATCTCTCCACTGCACTGTGTTGTGCAGTGCAGACGTGCCCTGACTAAAACTGATGTGTGTGAAATTTTATTCATGTAAGGAAGGACTGACGAATCATACCCGTCCGTCCTTCTCCAGAAATTCTGTCCTCAGATACATGCAGAATGTGCAACTAAGCATGTCTTGAAATAACTACAGTATAACTGTCATTGCATTTTGACCTCAGAAATGTGATTCCCTGAGTAAACACAGAAAATGGAGGCACTGCAACTGATTATAATTAAATACAAGTGGCTAAGCACAGATCTATGGTATAAATAGATGTGTTACGGCTGACAGTTAAAGTTTGAGTTCAGCTTACGTGTGAGCCTTTGCATTACTCGTGTAAATCAATGTTCTCACTTACAAGAGAAACCTCATAATTTACCACTACCCATAAAGTATCCTGTCTGTAATCAATAGTGATTCCTATATGGAATTACTGTGCCAAGCAACCTTTCTTCCATCCATGTCCTCAGCATGATAGCTGTATGGTTTGGCACCACGACAGAAAAATATCCAGTGAGCTCAGTAGTTTTCTGCATGGAAGGACTTAGCTGTCCTAATTTGGTACAAAAATTCCATTCAGTATAAAGTAAGCAAAACTGGAATTAAATACTCCAAATGGTGAAGGACTGAGTAGAATCTTCAGGGGGGAAAATTGTTTGCAGTCTCACTGTATTGAGACTTTACAATTAAATTCAGCTGAATTTTATTCTCTGTAGAATACAGCAGTTAAAAAATCTCTGTTGTCTGCCATACTGAGAACAGTAAAGGATGATCTGGTGATTTTTTTCATCTCCACTTTTGGTGATAATTATATATGCTGCACTTGAGACCGAAAGCAGACCATATTCAAATGAATCTCAGAACATTTTACTGCTGTCTGATTATGTGAGCACACCTTGATGCACGTACAGTCGTGCTGTGCTCAGCTCTTCAGTCTGCCAAACAGGAATGCTGGGCACAAAGGTGCTTCTGAACCCTTCCACTCCTCTTGGGAGCCTGGGTGTGCCCATGCGGGTGCAGGGCTCTGAGGCACTCTCCTAGTGCACCTCATGCCACAGTCCGATGGGATTCCCTTCCATGAAACAGGCTGAAGATTAAAACAGTAAGGCAGTGACTCTGATGCATGCGGAAACCCGAGTCCTCTGTAGCTCACCACTTTACAAGACAACCCCGCAAGTTCAGTCACCAAGTAGTTGTGAGCCTAGGGCATGAGCGAGATGCTTCCTGGAAGCAGCCCGTGCTGTCAGTAAGTGGTAGGTGTGCTCAGGGCACGGGGATTGAACCCCTCAGGGAACCTAGCGCAGCCTTGTCTTTTCACGGGGTTAAAGGAAGCTGTAGCTAATAGTCTGGAGTTCGACGTACACACAGAAACCTAAGCTTTGGCACGTAGGAGACTGTCAGGACCAAAACAACGCAGCCAAGTGAATTCAGATTTTACAGTCAGTAAAGCAGAGGTTTTCTGAATTGCTTTTGTGGATTTGGATTGCCTGAATCCCACTTTCGGTGCCTTGTGTGCATCCTGAGTGTATGGCTGTGTGTTCCAACAAAAATATAGGCTACATCTCAGATAAACAGAATGTAGAAAATAATTGGTTTTCCATTTTAGTATGTGTTTGCGATTACTGAAGTAAAAAAAAATCCTGTAATTTTCTAGTCACCTATGTAACTAACATCTCTGCTGGAACTAACTGTACCTCTTCTAGTTACATAAACCAGACACTTCCAAGAGTAATGTTTCATAAAGCTGTGATTAACTAATGGGGGAAGAGAAGAGTTTTCTGACAAAATATGGTAAGCATGCTAAATAAATGGCACTTTTTTAAAAAAACCATAATTCTCCTTGGCATTGGATTACAGCATCAAGGAGTGACAAAGTATGTTTAAGCTGATGAAACTATTTATGCTACAGAAATTGGTGAAGTTACATGCTTTCCTGTTCTCATTGTTCCATTTGTCACGTGAAAGCTACTTATTTTTGCTTTGCCCATCTTGATAGAGGGACAGCTGTGTATTTATATGCTATACATTTTTTCATATAATCTGTAATTTATAAGGTACACCACATTACATGAACCATCATGTTTTGAGAGTAAACAGAAGAGTAACTCTTCACTTCAAGAAGTATCTTTGCATAAAGTGTCTTATGTGTCTTTTTCAACTTTTACCAGAACAGTGTAGTATTTTTAAAGTGTTATCTTTTTGCTCTACAATCTTAAAACTGTGGGAAAATACGCAGAGGCTATTGAATCACGAGTGATTGCTTTGCATATAGTCAGTACAAACATACATGTACTGATAATATTGCTTTATTAGTGGGTTCTTCAGTGACTGCTTAGCGATACAGTAATATCTCCATTTTAAAATCTATAAAAAGCAAGACAGATAAAGGCCTGACAAGTGCTAAACAGTAACTTTACTAATTCTTGGATTAGCAGAAGTATCTTAAACTTGGCAATCATTCACGAATATTGAATTTGTATTTAGCTTGAAATTTGCTGTTCTGATTTTAGGTACAAGGGAGGACAAGTTTAAGAAGGACAAGCCCCTTGAAGCTGTTCTCCAGCCACATAAATTGAAGTCATGAAGATTTATCTTTGTAATCCCTGCCTCTGCTTCTCTTGACTGCCTCATTGAGATGCACAGTGCCTGATTTCTCAGTATTCATTGCACAGCAGTGCTTGCAGTCACAGCACAGCTCCCACTGCCTACAGCTTGCAGTTACAAGTGCTCAGCACTTCTACAAATTACACTCCACTGTACCGAGCACCAAGAAAAACACAGTTAACGACCACATGTGCACAGCGACTAGCATCACACAGGAAATCTGTGGCAAAGGCAGGGATACGATTCAGTTCCCCAGGGCTGCACTCATGCCTTAATCATGAAAACATGTTCTCTTCTCTACAGTTGTCTGCCTCATTCACTACGTCCTTCTAACGGCTGCAACAGAGAAAGCACAGATGCCACAGAGCACTCTGGTTTTTACTACGCCATGATTCATCCTCCAGCTCGGCTCTTTTCTATGCGCTACACAACACAGAAGACCCACGGAAAACTCTGCTCTCAAAGGAATCGCATGCGGTTCCCTCGCCCTCACCACTCACGTAATCCACCAGAGTCCTTGTCCCTTTGTCTGCCTCTTCTACCACGAAGAGAGCTGGGTGCGCGGGAGTGGCAGGATTCCTGATCCAGTTCCTGCGCTTAATCAGGCCCCAGATTGCCGCAGCAACGAGTGGCAGGATCAGGGAAGACCAGTTGGAACGCCAGTAGCCCCAGGGCTGGAGCATGCCCAGATGTTTCATGGAACGGCTCTGGCAGGCCAGTCGCACACAGGTGTTTATTGGCTTGAAGTAAAAAATCAGGAATACCAAGAATAATTCATCCACCACTTGGCTCTTCAAACAGAACAGGAACGAGCACAATGTGCAAATCTAAATGGCAGATAACAGCAGCTATTAGCTAACAAGCATGCTTTACTCATGGAGTTGCTTGCATGACGAACTTTTTTCTTTTCCTGGAATGAACTCACTTGAGTATGAAAACTGATTATGCATAAAGTATTGTCAAAGGCATGTAGCCGAGCAACTGTACAACTCCTTTTTGCACTAACATCGATCATTTTTAGGAACAAAGGATGCTGCTGCTGACTGCAATAAGAACAAATCTACCTCTCAGAAATGTGATTTGCAGTTTACTTTCTCTTTACGCTTAAAAGCCATTTAAAAGCAAAACAGATCTAACCGAATCAAAAGTAGCATTGTGCACTTACATTAAGTATATTCGTTTTCACACTAAAATTGCTTAAAGGAGCAAAGAATTGCTATATGTGGAAAATCAAAGGAGAAATGTAAGAAACTGTTCCAAAGAGGTTCGCTACTTTGCACAGCAAAAGCTCTGCACAGCCTCGCCGTGACCTAGACCATAGCCAGCTCCGCACGATTTATTGGTTATCTTTAATAAAGCGAAATCCAAGTGCCTTTTCTGTTTTGTTACTTCCATTTTAACACTAGCGGTAGCAGACAGACAGACAAAGTTTAGTTTTAGCCTGGGAGCTAAAAGAAATACTTCTAACATACGTATGTACTGTTACAGTCTGACTTATAAACACTCAGCAGTAAAGTCAGCAGGAATTGAGCACTAAAACTGGAGAAGAGTAAATGGAAAGAGACCCTGCTGTATTTGCAGACTCGCGGTAAGAAGGAAAGCACTCCTGACTGCTCTTGGAAACTTGTCGTGTAAGTGAGCAAGGGGAGAGGGCGGGCAGTGACAGGCTGCTCTTCTAGCCTGAAATGGGGGATTGCACCAAGTCTAAAGAACTGAAAACAGTTTGAAATGTGCATTGAACTAGAAATGAATGTTGTTAAAACGAATTACACCCATCATTGAGAAATGTAATCTGAAAGTACCGTAGCTCCTGGCTTCCACTCAGGTGATGTCTTGGCAGCACGCTGTGTATCATCCACAAAGTATCTTCCAGAATCCCTAGCACTCTGGCTTCTCTAAATCTCACTGAATTCTGATGATGCTGGTGTCATTTTCTAAACTTAAAGTGTTCTTTCAAGTGACATCAATCATGACTCAGCCTGGTCTCTCCTGCCATATATGACAAAGGCTCCTATTTTTAAACTTTCAGACAAATACGGCCTGCGTAACTTTTTTTTGCCAAAAATATGTCAGTTTAAATCTCACTGTTCCGAGCTTATTCTGTTCTTTGGCGATATGTGTCAGCTGGCCTATTTATATCAAGTTTGTAAGTTAGATGTTTTTCTAGAAGTAAAATAACAGCCTTGGAGAACAGAGCTTCCACCTTCCATTATTAATAGACTTCATGAGAATCTGTCGTTACATTGTCAAGAAGCACAGAGACTAATTGCACAGAGCCAACAATTCACTCAGCGTGGTGGTTAAAATGGATAAATGGATAAAAATGATTTGTATTAGTGTCTGCAGTCTCTTGTAAATGTCAAATACTTTCTTGACATTCTAAAACCCAGGCTGTACAGCAGAAGTGGGAGAGTAGCATTTCGTATTAATTTTAAAATGCATAAAACTGATTATCCTCTTCCAGCACTCAGTATTTCACCGTTCATGAAGGCCCTAGATGCTGCTCATAACTGCCGATACTCTTTCAACTCATCATGTCTCTCATTTTTCTTTCAGCACAGCAGTGCATATTTTGCTTCAGATGATAAATAAAATTTTACTTCCTGCGTAAGAAGATATTTACAGAGATTGCCCACAAGCAGTTCTCCCACTTGGAGAAAGCTGTAAATACTGATCTCCCCTATTTCCCACGCGTGGCAGTCTTGCCATCCCCATGAACTAGCTGTTGCTTTTGCGTAAATCCCAACGCTGTGCGTGGATCTTCACGGGTTTGAGTATGGTCACTGGAGCTTTTTACTGGTCACTTTCATCACCTCGCAGGGTTCAAAGAACACCTGGCCATAGTCTCATCTGCTAGTCTGCACAGAATGATCTGATAGAAAGGATTTACGAGATTTCCTTGGTTCACCCCATTTGTGTGCTTACCATACATCTGTTAGACTGTATTTCTTTTTACTGTGCTGTAGTAGAATGATGCACAGGTGTAACTGAGTTGACAAAAGTGTTAATATTTTTCTAAAACAGATCACTTCTATTTAGTACAACTGACATTTTACTCATTGTTCTCTTTGGTATCCACATTTATTCCCAAAGAACAGTGAAATGAAATCATCAAAAAGCTACCAGCTGCACAAGTCTTCTGAAACCTCTGTCATCTGAGTCTGTCTCACACATTACAAAAACATGCAAAAAGGCTTAGAGATAGTTTAAAAAAAAAAAAAAGAATAGAAAGGAATATCCAGGTGGCTTTTTAACTGTGGAATACAATAAAACAGAGTTTGGAAAGTATTACACAGAAATATAGTAACGAAAAAACAAGATACGCAGTTTACAAGTTGAAACACATAGTGCTGTGCCTTTGCTTGCGCCGAAATCAGTAAAGCAGACAGCGATCGCGTTCTGTGGGTTCACTGACTGCCTGACAGCTCCGAGTTTGCAGACGTATGACTGGCAGCTTACAGGCGTGCTGATCAGCACTGGAAAATCTTTTAAGGCTGAAGGTTAATTAAGGTTAATTATTCTGAAACACTGTTTTAGCTGTTTCAGTAATAATTGTTTAAAGTGACAGAGATGAATTGCTGCCTCCATTTTGAGAGCAGTTGGGAAATTACTCAAAAGTGTGTGAGAAGGTTTATCGGGAACACATGGTAGGTGTAAAAGAACTGAAACCCTGGATGGACAGCTAAGCAGCAAAGGGCATGCCAGTCTAAAACAATCTTACAATTTGCATTAAATAATTTAGAGAAAGAGTCAATTGATTTATCAGGAACACCTATTTACTATCATGTGCTTGACAGGCCGTAGATGCATTTGCATGGAAATTGACTTCCAGATACTAATCTCAGATATTAATCCAAAGATAATAACCAGACAGCTCTTACATGTTTGATTACTCACCGAAATATTTATCATCTTTGCCGACTGCGTCTTATCTCAAAGCCAGACTCTGAGCTCAGAGAAGTCATCGGCTTGGTTCCAGGGCAAGAGCTGCCAGCACCACTGTGGGGACTGTTACTGAAGTCAGGGGGACCACACATGCAATGAGGCGCTAAGGCTCGACAGTAAAAGTCAGTGAGACCTGGCATTAGATTACAAGGTCTTTCAGAGCAAAGGCATTCCTGATTTCCCAGGCACAGAAAGACAGGAGGTAAAACTCTGATATTGTTAAAACAAAACCAAAAATTTTCTGCTAACTTCACTAGCACCGCATTTTTACTCACGGCCATCTCACCTGTGCCACGCTGTTTAACTGCATGAGCAATCCCCTGGTTTGAAGTGGCACAGGTGAAAGTCATTTGAGGCGAGCTGTAGGACCATTCCTACCATCGCTCATTGAGGGGGTGAAGTGGTGTCAGCTATCTGCTGATATTTCATACTTGTCCCCTACACATAATACAGAAAGCAGCGGCAGCCGTTAGTTACTAATAGCAAAGCAATCCAGACTAAGCACTTTCCAATAGCACAAAATGAGGCAATTTACCAGGAAAAGAGGGAGTTGCATTAGCATGAAAAAATTCTAAGTTATTCACAAGATGCTAAAAGAGAAGGAAGAATCATCAATCCTGAACACTAGAACCACGAGGATCCATAAGGATTTCACATGACGCTAGTGAGCCCGAGCCAAGTAACCGCTGCTGTAACCAGCGCTGGGCAGGCAGCAGAGCAGTGGCCCTGCCTCCCTGCAGCGCTCTCAGATTTAGAGAGAATCTGGCCTCGTGTTTTCCACTTGGATTTTGTGACAGACAAGTTGCTGTAGCTGGGAGCGACCCAGGAGTTCCCACGGGAGATCTGAGCATGAGTCTCTCACTGGAAGTACTTAAATGTGGTTGCAAGGACAATAACAAACACCAAGTGTATAAATGCGTCGCAGTTTGCCAGTAGTAGTGGAGTTAACGCCAGCCACCACCGTCCCTCTGGAACAAAGGAGGGGAACGTGAAGGAGACTCGGGATTAAGAAGACACCCGCCTTGCCAGGGATACACAGACACTCCAACCGCACACCTCTTGGGACCTGTTGGACTTGAACAGACTCTGAGTGGGCAGGCTTTAATACCACTTTTCAGCAGATGAATTCAGGAGATCACCAAGTCAAGAGCTGTGTTCAGACCGTGAAGGGAAACCGCGTGCCAGTCTGCCACGATGCAGTTAAGAACTGCACATCGGGAGTGGTTTCCCTGGCACAGAGGGTGACTGAACTGTTCCCTGCTAAATGCCTGCCAGTGAAGGGCACAGGGGCAGACACTGCTCCTTCTAGTAGTTAAGAGGGAATAAATGACACTTTGCTGCTCCAACCATCTTCCCATGCTGTTTTCACCCACAGGCTGCTCAGTTTTGCCCCAGGCTTAAGGGCATCCGTGTGGTTGAGAGCCCGGCAGTGCCC
>Ga0181612_103438_pt1 | contig 18462 bp, 5 predicted proteins | sample HoacroProtozoa21_FD_119630 | JGI IMG/M metagenome (GOLD analysis project Ga0181612, IMG submission 119630) | Hoatzin crop microbial communities from Cojedes, Venezuel. Combined Assembly of Gp0051906, Gp0051904, Gp0051908
CCCAGGGAGGTTGTGGAGTCTCCTTCTCTGGAGATATTCAAGACCCGCCTGGACAAGGTCCTGTGCAGCCTGCTCTAGGTGACCCTGCTTTCGCCAGGGGCTTGGACTGAATGATCCCCAGAGGTCCCTTCCAACCCCTACCGTTCTGTGATTCTCCCAAATAAGCTATGTCCCATCAGGCACCTTTGGCTGACACGTATTATGTTACAGGCATTTGTAATACCAAAGATCCTGATGCCAGAACTTAAATCTAAACTCTTCCCTGTATTTCAGCCACTTTATGCACTCCTGGTGCACTCCTGACACCCCCCAGCATCTCCCTGGCAAGTCATTAAGGGCTGCCTGGCTGCTGGCCAGGCTTCCTATTTGGGCACAGTTACTACTGGATAATACTTACTAATTACATTGCATTTGGCAGGTGGCAATAACCTAGTGCCATCACCTTAACCTACATCTACTTGCATAGGTGACTACGCTCTACGGTAAGCTTCAGTCCTTCTAGTTGGATGAGTGAAAGCACAGCCTCCAGCAATCCTAACGTGGAAAACTACAACCTGAGTTAGCATACTTTTAGATAGAAACTATTTACATAAAATGCTAGGAGTAATACCCTCCCCAGCTATATGGAAGAATCCATCTTTCATCTGGAGTTTATGGATTGTTTATGGCAATCCCACAGAAACTGCCAGACCAGCCTATTGTATGGACGTGAAGTTCTAGGCACACCAGCCCAGAACAACTCACCAAAGAGAGAAATGAGCACTTTTATTTCATCATTGATCTGTTGCTATCTGATTTGGGAGCTCTTTGCCACGTACAATTTCAGTGCAGTTTCTATCTAACCTATTTAGCCTACTTAACTGTGAAAGCAAAGCAAGGAAAAGAAGTAACAAAATTAAAAAAAAAAAAAAAACCACAAAAAACCAAACTTCAATGCTTCCTAAGTATAAAGAACAACATTTTAAAAGCATATGTACTTACTGGAACAGAAACAAAAGTATAAAAGCAGAGGGGGAGACCCATGCTGCTTTCAGGAATCTAACGATGCACCTTGATTACTCAACCTTATATATAAAGTTTGCTTACTTTTTTGGAGCAGTGACACTGCATATTTGGTTTTATTTGTAACCACAGCACCCAGTTTAAATCTGACCAGCCTCTCCTTCCCTCCTCAGACCTTCTCTCCCACACAACTCAATGCAATTATCATATTTCTATGACAGCTACAATTTTCCAAGCACCTACACAAGACTGAGTCACTTCTGCTATGTTTAGTTCTGTTACTTATGCTGTCCAGACATAAATTAAGAAATAGTAAGAAATTGTCTATTTCCTTTCTCTGAAATAAATCCCCAGTTGTTTACACGATATTTTGAACTCTTCTATAAAGAGCTTTCAAAACAAAAAATTTTTCATAAGAAAGCTTGTCTTACCAACAATAACTTTAAAATGCAGCATTTTTGAGGACAAATCAATTTCAAAATTCATAGGAAATTAAAAATCAAATCTGAACTCATTAGGAAGATACTTAAAATACACTTGCACCTGTTCAACAAAGGTAAATAAATCCATAACAATAATCTTCAGCTATTTATAAAAAGGCATAACACAGAAAAATTCAGTGACAACAAAAATAATTTTAAATTTTTTTTGGTCAAAATTTAAAAAAATATCAGGCAGAAAGCTGGATGTTTTTGCAGAGCACAATAAGCTGGCAGAAATACAATTTTTACAACTGTAGAACTTGTAAACTATGGTATTTAATACCTTCTTACAATTGCGACAAAACATGCAGAACCGCTTTGCATTGTAGGCCTGTGTAGAACAACTATTTTCTAGATTCTCCTGGACTACATGCCTATTATCGGATGCTATCACAACAGATTGCCATTAATTACAAAAGTGATACCTCCTAGACTGATGTTTCCGGTATGTCACATAGACCCATGAAGAAGGATGGTAACGCTTTTAATTTTCACTTCTGTCTTGTGGAACCTCAACATTCTGGTGCTGCCAGCATTGCCCAATCCTTGATGCTAAGCATGATCCTAGACTTCTAACTCTCTCAACACTGTATTTAACTACAAGTGCACTTAAAGTTGGCTTAAAAGTTATTATTTTGAAGGCACCTCAATGTTTATGGCTGGATTTAGTGCTACTGAGGACTGAAAATGGGAAAAAGGGGTGGAAAAAAAGAAGTGGGGGAGTCAAAACAAGGCCAGTAGCTAAGCTGCTCCAAGATCTCACACGCAAGTCTTTAAATTACCAGTTAGTTTCCTAAAATTTGCGTCACTGTGTCCATGAAGAAGTGCCTTTCTAATATTTCTTGCTAGCCAGGCACATGGAAGACTGAGAATCACTTTAAAAACTGGCCAACAGAAAATATCAAATATGTTAAAAGTTGCCAAGGCAGAAACTTTTCACAGTGACTTAAGTGTTCTGTCTACTTGAACCAAGATTTGTGGTCCATCAGCTGACCTTTGGGTAATGCTTTGGAGACTGAATAATTGTACAACTATGGAAATTCATTATATGTAATTACAAGCTACCCATATCATTTAACCATAAAAAAAATATCAGTGAAACACTACTGCAGAGAAAACTGAAAGAAAATGTTTGAATGGCAATATTCATTTAGTATGGTTCCAAAACTTTAGGTAAAAAAAAGGTGTCTTTTTCCATATAGCAGTTTGAAGACTGGGTGAATTGTCCTTGTCACCCCTCTGTATCTGCAGCATATTTGGGGAAGTCTGCACTGAAGCCCTTGCAGTATTTGATCAAGCTCCCATCACGTTTATAATGCAGACGCACCAAGTAAGAGTTCGCAGCAGGATGCAGAATCCATTCAAGAGTTAGATTACTACTCAGGCATGTATCTCCCCTCAATTCTCATGCAACAATTCATAAGGCAATCCCAAGCTTGCATGGTTTCTGTATACATTGTGTTTAATCACACTCTTTGAGGGTTTTGCGAGAACATTTGCAATTAAGGCATGTCTTGGTATGGGTACTTAAGAGGAGAGTTTGAGGCAAAAAAAGAACAGTCAAACTGTGACACAGTGAGCCAGTTTTGTGAAAGGCTTATAAGAGGAAAAACATGGTAGACAAACTGGTAAACGTTTTAGCACATATATTCTCAGTCCTACTTCTCCATAGGTAATACAAACAGGCATTAAACAAAGATGAAAAACAAATACAGTAAAACCTCAAGATCTTTTTTTTAATGCTGTACAAGTACTCCATAGCAGTCTTTGATACAGTCAACAGCAATGGAAAGCTATATTCAATAAAGACATTGATCTAAATGTAAGGATGATACATTATTTAAGACAAAAATACAAAATGCACATCAAGTCTTACGTTCACAGTATATACAATGACTACTTACCTGTTTCAAGCTGCCTGCTATTGGCAGTTATCAAACAGAAAAATCAGATTAGGCTACCCCACTTCCTCAATTAAACTTGGTAAACCCAGTGCAAGCACAAAAAAAGAAAATAGAGGTAGGTTATTACCTTTTAGCAGCTATTTGCTCAGTAGCATATTATTTACCTGCATAAGGTCCTGCCTTTCTTTTTCACCTGTGCATATAGCTTTCTTTATGGTTCGAAGCTCACTCATTATAGCCTGTGCTTCATCCAGTCTATAATTTGTATGAGCACTTGACATCTTACGATCAATCCTGTTGAAAAGATTAAGACAAATTAAGAAACTTTCATATAATTACAAAGTGCATTGACGTTTTAAGGCCTCCTGTTGATTCATGTACCACTTTATTTCCAGGAAAAAAATGATACTCTACTTGGAACTAACACAGCACTCAGTGCCAAGCACACTCTACAGACAAGCAATGCAATTACCTACCCAGGTTCTGCAGAACCAACAAATTTCCTGGTTTTAGTGTCCCAATATGGAGCTTACTTACAGGCAATGTCTGTGGGCTACGTCACGCAACTAAAGTAAAATCTATCTAAAACTAACCTACATGGTAATAACTCAAAAGATAAAGATATTCTCAGTCTAGCTGTCACATTTTTCCATGCAGCACTACACGTTTGCAACATCGCTTCCAGGACTTCTGATTTTGTTTTCGAAGTTTCTAACAAAGGCTTTTCATTCTCTTGGGAAGAAATTTCTAATTCCTGAAATTTTATTGCAAATGCCTTCCTGCCATTATGGGCATATTTCTTTTCTAGAAGATATCATCATCCCGCACTAAGGAACGTTGCATGGGATCCCAGAAGATTTCAAATGCAAACTCAGCAAGGACCAAGAGTGCAACCCACTACATCAGGTTGAAGTACTACCAACGCTTCCATCTTGACATACAAATCTCTCATTTTCTCTTAAGTGGGATATTCACAGTCTGAGTTTTCAACTTTTTTTACAACAGTTCGCAACAGTAATATACAACAGATCAAGACACAGAAGCCTAGTCCAGTGTATCACCACGATAATTTGCTTTCATCTATAGAGAAAGAACAAGACCAGAGACTCTGCAGAACTCATCAGAAGAACCATTTGGTCTTGGATTTGTAACAAACAGCTATGGGATTTTAACAAGCTACCCACAGCAATTAGTGAAAATTGTGTTAAATTCATATTAAATATGAAAACCTCAATTTTCCTGTTAATCTAGCATAGAAAGAATGCATATAGAAAAAAGGTGGTCTGCGTAATGGTCCCTACACCAACACTAAGAAAGAACATCTCCAGGAGAAGGTGTCTCTGGTCAACAGAATTAAAGATAAAACATACATTGGTCATCATACAGGACATTAGTTTATAAAAAGATGTAGTAAGGTGTTGGGGTCAATGTAGCTTGAGAATTAGCATGACTAGGCCACTTAAGCAAAACAGCATAATTTAACAGGCTTCTGGAAAAGACAGCTAAGAATAGCAATTGAGGAAGTTCTGATAGTGCACATGGTGTGGGTTAGCAAAAACAAGATGTGTTCAAGGACGTGGAGGCAGTCTGTTGCTATTGGCGTTAGTGCATAGTTACCAATTATAAGGGAATGTGGGGCGTGTGAACAGTGTGTGATTTATGTCTGTAGCCTATCCGATGTAAGCGTAATCGTGTGTCCAGATGTGGCAAATGTATATAACGGCAGAAGCAGGGGAATAAAAGTATCCAGCTGTGCATCTTACCAATGCGTGTGACAGTTGTTCCCGTCCTTTCACAGATGCTGAGACCCGGCACCAAGGTAATTGATATGATCTACATAAAAAAAATTCTCACATAAGAAAAAGATTGGTTTAGCCCTGTTGACTTCAGAAGTCTAGCTTATAGCGTGAACTCATGAAAACCAGCATCAGTACAATCAGGCAGGCAGCATTGTGTAGAGGCAGGAGGAGGCATTGAGAGGAATGACACTGGCAGGCAAACTAAACCAGATTTGCCATTGAAGCCAGTTTGTCATCAAACAGCCTGAAGTTAACACTCTAACTGAGATCATTCACGTGGTTTTGTGTGCTTTAACTCATGCACAACAACTTCATACCTGTAGATATTTGTCTTAATTTTCCTGAGTGTCCCCATACAAATGGATTTTCATTACACCAGGCTAAGCTGCAAAATGAGAAACCTTTGATAAACATGGTTCTAGGCTGTCCTATCATGATTTTGAAAAAAATCAGGGAAATGTTACTTGCATAGAAAGTATATGAGTAAATGAGAGTTAAAAAAAAAAAAAAATGTAGTTGAAAATAAGCTACCTAAATTCATTTCAAATTTATAACTATATTTGGACATTAACTGGAATGGTAACAGGAACTGCAGTTGAAAATTCTACGCAAAAGGTATTTTTGCATAGCTAGGTCAAAAATTTCAAGAAAATTCATTGATACAGTGCAGGAAATCTCCAAGGGAAAAGTGTTCATCCCCAGACTACCTTTATGTTGACAAATTACATGTGCCTATGATCACTTTCTGACATAAACTCCAAAACACAATTAATGGATCTTGACTCCACTATGAAACTCTCTTATACGCAAAAAGAGGGCAGCCACCTCCAGACTCCCTGTTGAGAACAGACATTGGCTTATATGAAGCTATAATCCTTGCTTAAGAACTGTTTGGTGGAGTGCTAGAGTAGCACAGTCCCAAAGTCTAACTTGTCCCTTAAAACAAATGATTCACAGTAATTGGGAATGTTCCTCTTACAGGCATAAGCACAAGGTAATTAGAATACAAGCCTAATGTTTGATGTGAGGGAGTGGGAGAGAGAAGTAAAGTCACAATGGTTCCCATTAATACTCTAAGCACCAGGCAGTATCTAAGCTTTGATCTATTTATGCAGTTAAAGAAAAAAACAGAAAATACACTATACATTCTTTAAGCATACATGTAAATCTAAAGTAATAGGTCATCCAGATTAATCTCTACGTAGAAAAGAGCTGATCCTACTTTTCCTGAAATATTTCCTACTAATTCTTGATAGGGTTGTAATTATTAATACACTTTTTAAATGTATATGTGCTTCAGTAAGAACTGCTCCTTTTTTCTTTGTGATGATACTAAATAGTTCAATCAAGTCATAAAGACTGCTCCACATAATACTTCTCATTCCATAAAAGTCTGTATTTGTAGGGGCAGTAGAAAACCAGAGCAGATATTTGGTTAACATCAATCATGATGTATTACATCATTAATTAGATGGACCTACTAAATCCAGGAGCTTCTTTTGAATTTCTAGCTTTACAGCAAAAGGCTTAATAATCCTGTGACTTTTGGTCCTTTGAATTTTCATCAGTAATGCAAAAATAAATTGATAATTCACTCTAGCAGTTATGATGAGGTATTACTCTTGGATATAAAGGATGGGCTGTGTCATTTTTGAACATGTGGTTTATTTTTAGTTTAAAATATAGGGTTTGTATTGGGTATCAGAAACACACCTGTACTAAGGACATCTGTGCAGGATGCTACTGATTGCTGTTCTAGTCTGTTTTCCTTCCTAAAGATCAGTAATGTAAGAAAGAGACCTTTGAAGACCTCATAGATTCAGAACTCCTACATGCATATACTGTATGGCTTAATGTCTTCATTAGGAACACATTCTCTCCTCTTAGTTAAGGTTTGAGGCAATACATTTTATGAAAGGAGAGACGTGAGAATGTATTAGCAAGACAAAAAACAAGTGACAGTACAGGGATGATATAGCAGGGACTATCACTAACTTAACCTGTTCTCTTCTTAGACATCCACCACTTGCTGTTGTCTTATACAGAAAACCAGAAATACTTAATCTGCGTTTGTGCTGCCATTCCTGTTCTTGTCTTAGTTAATAATAATTAATGAGACAATTTTTTATGGATCATTACTTAGCACTATTAAGACAGTGGTAATGATTTAGAGATGAAGCAAAATATTTCTGTTGAATGAGCACCATGAACCACTACAGTTATGAGCCGAAATATTTTTGCTTTAAAAAAAAAGAAATTAACACTCAAGATATATGTAACTCCTTGACTAATATCGATTGATAGCTGGACAGCTAATTAATCAGTCAATAGATTATTGAATTTGCTTTTTTGGTAAACTATTCTCTAAATAATAGCAAAACCACCAATGGACAACCTAAATATGCTTACCTTAATAGCTCTAATAAGCATACAAATACAGGATTCTGACATAACATGGTCATCTAGTCCATTTTACTGCTTCAGGTGGTGTAACAGTGTAATATGAAGGAAATCAATAAAAAAATAATAATTTTGACAGCATTAGTTTTTGCCAAAGTTTCCTTCCGACATGGCAGTGATGATGCATTAGTTATGTATTCTCCCCGATAAATCTCGGGCTGAGGAGCCGAGTGCTGTAGCTTGAATATGGCTCAGCAAAGACTGGAAATATGAGGAAGAATCTCTGTTTCTTGGGATTATGAAAGAGTAGTTCCATCTATTTAATGGTCCTTGATGTTATTTAAACTCCCTGAAAAGTACTTGCTTCTCTGAAAAGAAGTCTTCTCTTCAGCATGCACCCAGCTTCCTTTAGCTGAGGCTTCTGTGCCTAGACCCACCTGCTACCTTCCCAACCCAACGTCCTTAAGATATTCTACAATAATAGCGTGCAAGAATTCATTAGCACCTGAGTTCCAACTGCTTTTGTTACACTTACCAAAGGAATGGGTGGCATTTTGCATTAAAGTGTCCACACATTTGTACAGCTGTAATAATGAACAATAAGGCCCTATAATATATTAGACATTTTCAGCAAACTTGAAACTACAACAAGACAAAGTTCTCTATTTACAATTTTATTGTCTATAGGCTACACCAAAAGCATAAAGTTACTTAAGTGTTTCAGAAAAGCCTCAGGTCATGAAGCTCTAACATGTTGAAGCTGTGCAGCAGAAAGACACAACTGAGAAGACAGTTAATATTTCAGTATGAGTCTTTCTACCTAAACAGAACAAAAAGTAGATGGGTATGTGCTTTGGGATAGTAGAATATGAATTGCACAATAGCACAGATTTTTAGTATGATTGCTTATGACTGTAATGTAATAGGGGAAATGAAACTTTCGCATAAGTAATCAGGTTCTATAATTGCAAGCTCAATGACACCACTGAAAGATTTATGGAGCAGACGAGGCATTAGGTGGATCAATACAGTCCTCCAGGCCCAGCGGTATTATCTTCTTTACTCTACTTCCTCCTTCTAAGAGTGCTAATTGTACCCCAGTGCCTCATGGATTTAAGGCTTACATTCTGTTGAGGAGTGGTCTATGAAAAATTATTGAAGATAAAAACTTTATGAAGCAGAATGAAATCCAGTTAAACCCACACCTGCTACTTGATTTATGTTTTTAACCTAATTTCAGACTCCAGCGTGGTGCTTACAGTGTTCGTTTTCTGTTACCGGAAATCTTTGAGTCTCGCTATCAGCACCTGGCAGACAGCTGGAAACGTACAGAGACAGAGATTTCAAAGCATACAACAATTTCTCCTTGAAGAGTTAAAAATACATAGGGTACAAGGTGCATTGTTTACTCTGTACTTTATTCCATGCGTTTTTACAGTACTTCCAAGACTTTAACACCAGCCTTCTGTTTCCTGTAAGACAACAGCTTTAACAGAGAACAGAAGATTGTTCCCTCCCTGAATAGCTCTATATTACTGAGAAATTAAAAAGCACTTTTGTGATATGAAAGGACTAAATTCTAGGCTAATGTCTGAATTAGCATAAAGTACCTCCCAAAGCTCTAACTTCTAACCTCTTTTTGACCTGTTTTTACTAAAGATGTTCCTTTTTTCTCCAAGAAAAAAAGGCAGCTAAATATATTCTGTTCTTCTCAGCAGCATACAGATTTCAGGAAGATGAATTCCCACTATATGGAAGGGCATGATTTTTCAAACCACAGAACAGAATCAGGCTTACTAAATAGTTCCTTCTAACCAATTTTTGCAGCTGCACAAAGTGTTACAAGATCTTACCCAAAACTAGGTAGAACTTTCAATAAACCATTATTTTAAAGGCATAGTTCAGTTGGTATAAAACTGCTTGTCCAGAAAAATCTTAAAGGCTTTTCAGTACAGTAGAACTAATAAGGGGTTCCCTTTTGAACCCCTCCAGAGCATGGGACCTATTGAAAAGACAGCCCTTATGACAACTTTTGAAGCACTGTGTGAAGTGCAAGAAAATGCGTATTCCAAAAAGAGTCAACAAATCGGTACTTTGAAGGACAAGTATTTTGGAGAAAATCTGTTACAATAAATTGGATTTATTTTAAAGACAGCTGTCTGTAAAAAAAGTTACAATTGGAAAGTGAATTTTAAAAAGTCTTAAGAAAAAAGATCCGAGTTCAACAGGGTATACTCTCTTTACAACTTTTACTGCCTTGGGAAAGGATTTAGACAAAGGCAATTAGGGTACTTAACTGGCTCACACTGGCATGAGTTAGTCAGCTAATAGCCCAGTACTGTCACGCTCTTTTTTTTCATTTCTGTAGTTGGTGTCTTTTTGCATCCTAAATGCCAGCTTCCCTATAGACACCAATTAAGCTCTGGGGGTTTTTCTGATTTCTGAAAAGCTAGAGCAGTTCTTTCAAGACAGGCCTTGGAGAAAAGAAAATGTATACTTCACTTTTTTAAAACAGTGATTTAGCTGTGGCAGTGAGAACTTATCTTAATGTAACAGTGAGATCTGCACTTTGAGTGGGATTGAATCTCTCAGTCTAAACCATTAAGAGGGAAAAATTAGGACAAATTTAACTCAAGAAGATCCTTGGGGACAGTGGAATTTTAAATACATATTTTGCATGTGAAATTCATCCTTTTGCTGAGGGAACAACTAAAAGTGATCTTTCAGCTATTTTCTTTTCCTTCCTATTCTTCAGAGTTCCTTTTGTTCATTTACTTCCACCCCATATACTCTGAGCTTCAGACACCAGCACACATCCCAATATATTCTTAGATTCACTGCTCTTTGTTATAACTAATGTCACACAGTTAATCCCCTTAATCAGTTCATTGTTCAGTTCTTTCCACACAAGGATTAGCCCACAACAGTTCCTCAAATTATCAGCTAATTTCTCCCTCCAGCACAGCCATGTGTCACCAGCTGCACTCTGTGTGGACTGTAGGACAGTTAAAGCTCAAGTCAGAAAAATGGGACCCTGGGAAACTATGACCAGGAAAACATGATTTTAGAAAGGAGGAGAAGTCTGTTTCTGCTCTTTTCTTGCTTCCCTGTCATCTCCCTACCTGGGTTTCTGCGTTTTGGAGGAGACGAGCATCTCTCCATGGAAGCATTTCCCAAACAAAGTTTTCTAGCTCTAACAAGGAGTTTAGGAAGAATTTGAGGAAGAAGATTCATTGTCTCCTATTGACAAGTCTCGTTCTTAGGGTCTACTGAACCTGTTCTTCCCTCACATGAACCATTCCCAGTAAGTCTGCTCCTCATCACATTTAACTTTCCTACTGAGGCAGGTCAAATTCCACAAGCATTTTACATGAATATGCACATGCATGCATGTACACTAAAGCCTGACAGCCACACAGAATTAGGGAATTCGTGAGAAGTAGCAGAGGAGAGCCAGGGATCCTTGTAACTGGGCCTCCAAGGTGAGAAGGGGTGTTTCAGTGCATCCCGGGAGCTGGACGGCTGTGCGTGTTGAAGGACACACAGCATAACTGGCTGCGCTGAAGGGCATGTGACTTAGTGCAGGGCACGGTGGTCTAGGAAGTGCAGTCTTGTGAGGCAATATCCAGTGATAAACAAACTGCCTGACCTTGTAGTAGTACAAAACCTTGAAGAGATTTAAGACCTCATAAATGTACAAAAAAAAAATCTCATCCTAAAATGATAGAATTTTCAGAAAGATTTCATAGGATACTCATGCCTTCCACATCAATGTTATAGTCTTGTTCTGTTTAATTACCAAGTGTCACGTCACTGGTTAAATAGTTCTTTAAATACCTAATTATTTAATAAGAAAACAAATAAAGAAATTTTATTTGACTTAAGATTTCAAGGGGAAAGAAGAATCAATTATTCTTAATGTAACAGTTATTTACTTAGTAATCATTTACCTGTTTTGGAAATGTTGATAGGCTTCAGAGTCAGCTTTGTTTGGGTTAATTGAATACTTTTAATTGAGACAACTGAACCCAACCCTTATAACTGCCCCAAAGGCAGCACTTGGTTAGAAAAAGTTCAAAGAAAATTAGTATTTGAAGTACAGCGTATACTCTGTTGGTTTGCCAGCTGAATTAGTACAGAGATTAACAATTACACTTTAGAAAACATTGACATAAGTTTAATTCCCTTTTTTGGACGAGTTTACTAGTCAAGTTAATTGGTGACCGTCCCTAAGAAGGGCAAAAATAGTAACTTCATTATTTATTATAGCATTTCACAGAGATAACTCTAAATACATGCAAAGACTATACTCTCAGAAAGTGTATGTTTTGCTACTGTATCATGATAGAACTATGTTATGCTACTTCAGAAGACATGTAAGTATTATCTGTTTACAAACAAAAATGCTGTTTCCTACAGAGAAATTTCAAGGTGTGTCAAACAACTAAAACTTCAAACATTTCCCAAAGATACTGAGTCGCTTACATTATCTTCTCCCTCTGTTTGATTTCCACAATACAAGTCAAAATGAAACTTTGTTTGCAAATATATCCAGGGAAACAAAGTTCATGATGATTCATGAGAAAGGTGCTCAGAAGCCATGTTGAAACACAGAGTGATTTTGAGTCTGAAATGGAAAAAAGACAGTATTTGGAAGCGGAACACTACAGAGACAAAAAAATAAAGAATGAGGTTAGGAAAATGCTACTGTCTGGATATCTTTATTTTTTATGACAGTCCCTAACAAGTTCATAATTGGCCCATAAGTACAGAATTTTATAGCATGTCTGAAAGTCCCAGGCTTTGAAACACCCTTTGGAGACCAGGGGAACAGTGAAACAGGCCCTACCCACGAAACACTTCTGTTTTGTAAATAGCTTTTGTTTCCTCTGTGCAGAGAGGATCTTCTGATTTTTTTTCTCTGGTGTCACACTAGTGCCAGTGCCTACCCTTTGAAATCCTGAGGATCACAATATACCTGAACAGCACTCCACAACTTAATTGCTGAGTGCCAAACTGTTATACTCCTTATGTACTGATTCACAATTTGTTTAACAAAAAAATTCTTTAGTTCTGTAAACTCTGAAGACAGAACAGGTGCTTAGGTCAGCTAACCAGTCCTGCAGACTTAGAATAACAGAATTTAAAGAATTACGTTCCAGTATTTCCCTTTGAAATGTAAGAACTTGTGTTTGATTGAGGCATGGATGTGCTATGAATTCAACAAAATCCAGTTTCTGCGGTGAAAACATTAAGATACTTTAGATACAACATTTTTCATCATGTTCTTTGTAACTATTGATCACCTTTACAATTTAAAAGGTATGACATTTTTCATTTTAATTCTCTACCACGAGTCTCCTTTTTTCTTTGTATGTGAGATTAAAGATACATTTAGTATACAGGATTATCTGCCTATCAAGATATTTAAATAATAATCAGATCACTTCTCAGTCTTTTATTCATGAAGTATAAAGACCGAGTTTGTATAATCACTGAATTATGTAAGAATTTAGTTTGAAAGGAAGTTCTGCAGCTCATTTAGTCCAACAACCTGCTCAAAACAGGGATATCTTTGACAATGCTGGTCAGATCGGTCAGAACTTGTCCAAACGAGTGTTGAATATTCTGAAGGACAAAGCTTCCACAACATCTCCTGGCTGCCTATTCCAAGATTTGCTCACTCTTACTGTGAAAATATTTTTTAACACCTGCGTTAGAATTTCCTTTGCTACAAGTGTGGAAGTGCTGCAAATCCCTCCTTTTAAGACATCCTCTCTGGCTCTGAAATCATGTTTCAGATCACTTTTTACACTTTCTCTGATTTCTCAAGAACTTTTTCAAAATTTCTGGTCACCAAAATATTAATGCTCTATTAATTGGATCCCCAATGCTGTAGACGTTGCTAAATCACTGAGCTGCCTGCATGCTTTCTGTCTGAATCTTTCTGTATGCCATTATGTCACACTAGATGCACTTATTATGTTTCGTGCACCATGACTGTCATATCCTATTTGAGTCATTGTTGTTCAGGGTACATAACCCACAACCCACAACAGTCTGCAGTCACTGGCCTTTAGAAGTATAGCTTTCACTGTTTGAAAACACATTTTATTTGAAAGCTCCTAGTTATTGAAAAAGTCTGGAGTAGTTCAGTATGGCCACATAGATTCATCACTATTTGTCACTTTATTAAGTCTTATTTCATCAACACCATTTTACAATACATTTTAATTTCAACAGCAGCAATTTTATATTTACTTCCAGATCATTCACAAAAACGTTCCATAACATTTTCCCTGGCACTGACTCCTAAGAAACCTCAGGCAGAAGCATACCATTTGGTGGGAATTGTCAGAGAATCTGCTTTAATCCATTTAATGTATGTTCTAATTGTCAAATGTTGATTTAATACTGTAATGTCATGGGGTATCAAGTCAAATACCTTACAAAACCCCTTTACATGTGTGTAACTGCCATCATAACCATTACTATGACTGCAAAATACAGTATCCAGGTTTTTCTAAGACCTGCTTTCACTAAAACCGAGTTGATTGACAGTAATGATATTCTTATCAATTAATTCTTTATTGACAAAATCCTAAATCAACTTTTTCAATGTTTTCCTTTGGTCTGATGCTAGACTAAGTAACCTATAATAATAATTAGAAGAGTTGTTTTCAAATAGTCAAACTGGTACTTGTTCAGTCTTCTGAAATTTACCTGCTCATCTGTGACCTACCTGTGAAAATGATTCTGCAAAAATTACCAACACATATTGCTTTCCATGTTACTGTAATTGTTCAGTCCCTACTTTTTGTAACTATAAGTGAAAATTGAAAAATTATTTTTCCACTATCAAAAAGCACACAAGGTATTACAAGAAGTCTATACCCATTCAGACTACTACTTTTGAAAAACACTTGACTATGATAATATGATGCTGAACATAAAAATTTTAACCAAATTCAGTATATTCAAGTACATACTTCAGCTTATCTGTCAGATGGCATGACTGTATAGCACTTATTACACAGCTACCCGTACTAACAGGAATTTCGGTATCATTGAACACTTTATACGCTGGGTTGTGACACAATACTTTATAAACTGGATAGTGATACAAGGCAGAATGTCCTTTTACTTAGTTTGTAGTTTATAACAGGCTGCATTCAGTTCCACAACAGAAAATTATATTGCTGAAGACTCAAGTACTCAAAAATATTCAACTGATCTGCAGTGAAATAAATAAAATGGCTAAATATTTTTTACATTAACTGTTTTTATATATACTCGTTAATAATTATAAAGACACCATTTTTAATAAAGACTTCAATATAAAGACACAAAATCTGAAAGGTCTAAATTTGAGTGCCTGCAAGATACTAGCACTTCAGACAAGTTTTATTTGGCAGGGAAATCGTAGAGACATATGAGTATGTCCTCGTGTTAGTTATTCTTTAAGCAGACCTCTGATTGTTATCATCAGTGAAATCAATGCAGAAGTGTGTGAAAAAGAGAAAATTGTCTTTGCATTGTCAATGTTTAGAGTTTTAACTTAGCGTGTGGAGAACAAATGCCAGTTTGGGTGTTTTAGGGTCCCAAATAATATCAAAAGTTAATATTATTCAGTCATTCAAGAACAGCAGAAGTCCTGGGCCTGTGGTTTCCTACTTTTTAGAGACATCCCTGGCATCATGGGAGGAATTGACAAGAACTTGTGGAATGAGTCTGGGTCATCTAAGAATGAGAGACAAAATGAGTCAGTAATAGAAAATGGGAAAACCATCGATTTGTAGAGCTTACAAAGAGTTTTTCCCTTCTGCTCTTGCTAAAAGAATTTGATAAACACTTGTGAATCACTGTACGAGTTTGGAAAATTGACTGGTTTTCAACCAGATTTGTTCTGCCAAAGAATGAAAATTTTTAGCTTTTCATTGTGACAGCCAATTAGACTGAAAAACAGAAACTGGAGGGTGTGATATATTTGTGCTAATTTCTGGTGATTTCCAGGAATACTTTTGTGGCTGATAGATGTGGCATATCATTGCTTCATAATTCCACTCTGTTGTTATTTGACTGTTGCCTGATTATTGAAAGTATGAAACTGCAGACAAGTTGTATAGAGAAAAGAAAAATTATCCTATGCAAGCCTTCTTCCATTAGAACAGGATTGCTCCTAGTTGTTAGTGCTGCAGTTCAGAAAATGTAGGAAGAAGTTTTTTTGGCTAATTGTAAAGACTACAGGGGTAGCAGGATATTCTGTAAAATAGAAAGTTAGATGGTTTACTCCTTATAAAAAGAAATTAAGATAAGTCTGCTGGATGAAGACCAAAGGAGAGTCACAGGCTGAAAAGTTCAGGAAACTAAAAGCTGTGTAAATACCTTGAATATTCCAAGTCATCAGCCTGTTCAGGTTTAATTATTTAATTTCTCGTTATGGACCAATACTCAGAAAGAGTTAATAGATCTCTTTTTTAAGGTATTTCATAATTTAACAAAATACAAGCTTGTGTTAGAGTTAAAATGTACCAAATTACAGTTCAACTCCAATTCAAATTAATAATTGTGTAATTAATAAAACAATATTTTTTAAGAATCAAGATGATAGAACAAAATAAAACATCACTATCACAACACTGCCAGAGCTGTGGCAGGTATTGGGTTTGAAGCTAGTTCCACAGAATAGCGGATGATATATATGCAATTAATTATCCTTTAATTGGTAAATGTATCATTAACATAAATTCATTATCCAAGGTAAGTTCTCACCACCTGGAAGTAGTATCATTTACTGAAAAATAAGGTTTGTCTTTCATCTGGTCTACAAAAAAAGTGGTTTGTGATATATAGTAGAAAATATAGAAGAGTGTAGTAGTATAGTAGAAAATGGACATTTCAATATAAATTAGATGTCCTTTATTGAAAATACTCTCATAAATAAATGATATATAATAAAGAATACAATTATCACTTACAATATAATTGTAAATACATATATATTTCTAATTTAATTGCAAGCAAATCCTCAGTGGGGATACTGGTTGCAGGGTTAGTACTTTTTTTATAAAAGTCTGAGCAACACCTGGCTTTTGATGCTGATATATAGACATTCATGGCTTTACATATTCAGTAGAGTCCATCAGCACATGATCTTGCATCTGTATGCTGAACAAAATCAGTATTCAGTCAACCAATAACGAAGGGATATTGCCAGATGGATCCTGCCAGGTGTTAGCAATTAGTTATTGATACGTTTTGGGGAATATTTAAAGGGATATTAAAATATAGTCTTCCTCCATGAGACTGCTGCATTATATTTATGGTTGCTGATAGTACGAGTTTTCCTTTTCTACCTTACACAAAATGTTCAAAACAGATCCATCTGAAGAAATCAAAGACATCCCCTCTGGCAGGTTATTATGTGGCCTGTTGAAATCAGGGTTTAGAAGAGATGATTTCAGAATGTGTTTTAGAAAGGAATAATGATAACATAGAAATGTGTTTTCTACTCTCCCCAGCTTGTTTGCAAGATTTTCTCTGCTCTTGTTTAAATGCATGTTTCAATAACTGCCATAAGGCACTAATAAAAAATAATAAAAGTAAACACAAACTCTTGTTAATGGTCCGATTATGTTATTGAAGTGCTGAAGGACAAGTAGAAATGCAATTTACCCAATCTATGATTTACACGATATGATGCAATAGTTCAGCTGACAACACTAAAGATTGATGTCCTCTGTTTCACAGAGTAGGGACAGCAGTAGAAAAGCCACCATGAAGGCTTATTCACACTGTACCAGTCAGTAATGCAATGTTTATCAAGCCTGTCCTTGGTACCATAGCTCATTCTTTGCCAGCTCAATTTCAGTGTCTCAGCTGGACGGCAAACAGCAGTGACAGTGATTTCTGTGATATGAATACTTGTCTATAACATCTAACCTGTGGGAGCTGGGCAGAGACCACCTCACGTTTCCAATCCAGTTTACAGTTGATATAGCGACGTAACCAAATGAACCTAAATACTACATTTTATTTCTGTTTCTGCTAAAACCAAAGATTTTTATTTCTGCAATGCCTGAAAGTGGTCTTTGAACCTATTTCTGCTTGAACATACCTTTGAAAGAACACTAAAATAGAGCTAGACATGAAGTTCCTGTTCCATAAGACACAATTTTCACAGATTGACCTCTCATTGTATCTTGCTCTTCGTGAAGAAAAAAAAAAAAGAGATCCATTTTACCTAACCTCGGCATCTAGAATTTGACAAGGTTAAGCCTAAGCTAGTAAAATTGGTGTCCTTTTTCAATCAGGAGAGAAAAATAGGAACCTCCAGGGAATAATTCATTTGACCTGTTCCATAAACCTCTTCTACAGTGAAATGATTCTCTTTCTGCATCTACTTCTTTATATCGCCTATGGATGGAGGCCAGGATAGCTTATTTAGCCTTAGAAAACTAACTATATTCTGTGTACATCAGGTGGTGAATTATTTTATCTCCAGATATCTTGAAAACATTGCTTCAAAACGAGCTCACAAAACCTTTCGTCTAATGTCATGGTACACATGAAAGAAGGATTTTCCATTGCCTCAGCATTTCAAACAGGTTCATACCTTTCTAGAATAAACACCACAGTGTGCAGAAAAGTAATGAGCCTGAGGCTCAAATCATATTCGAATTTGGCGGCTGTAATCGATGGCCTTGCTGGACTTGTCGAATGCAAGACAAAAGACAAAGGGACTGAGGCATCAAGAGCCGAAGAGCTAACAAAGGAAGTAAATAACTGGTGCTTATCTTATCAGACAAAAGTAAGGGGGGATAGCCCATCACTGTAAACTCAGTGATCTGTGGGGCGCCACGGAGGCTGCGCAGC
>Ga0181612_144736_pt1 | contig 18461 bp, 7 predicted proteins | sample HoacroProtozoa21_FD_119630 | JGI IMG/M metagenome (GOLD analysis project Ga0181612, IMG submission 119630) | Hoatzin crop microbial communities from Cojedes, Venezuel. Combined Assembly of Gp0051906, Gp0051904, Gp0051908
TAAAAGATTATCCTTAAGTATAATCATGCCTGTCTGTCAGTTAGCTACTCAAGAACATGTGAAAGCAAAAGAAGCCAGTAAATAATGAAGTGGACTAAACAGTAAGCTATCTCTAGCAAGAATTAAACAACTAATTCAAAATATAATTTACAATTTGTTTTTATTTTAGCAACACTCAACGATAGGCACTAAAAGGAACAAAAATGCATTTTGAGATGACAATTTTTAATTTATTTTGCCTTTAACGATAAAAATATGTATACATTCATAAAACAAGTATACATTAACTCAGGGTTGCTAACAGGATTTTTGTTTACTTCATTGGAAAAATGAGACTGTCACCATTCCAAATACGTCTCCTTCGTGCTTCTATGTTAAATTCTCACAAATGCTCACCAGTAAGGCATCTCTAACAGACCTAGTTTATAGTTTATTAAAGCAAGGCTGAAATCTAAATCTTTAGTTCACTACCAAAAACCACTACAAAAACTGCAGTTCCCACTGGAAAAGGTGTGGGCCATTGAAATAAGTCAACAATAAAATTCAGCTCAAAAGTTTTATCACTGATTCAACAGGAAAACAAAGAAGCCGTTGTCAGAAGTGGTTACGTCTGGGAACACAAAGTCAGAACTTAAACAAGTAGCCCAATGTTCAAAGACTCTTAGCAAAGTGCTCTTTCTGGAGCCGGTGGAATTTTGACCACCTGCAACCAGGCTCTGGTTGTCAGCACAGAGACTGAAGGCTTCTGCCGCTACTTAAAGCATTCTTACTGCATACGGGACTCACAACTAAACGTACATTACCAATACATGCACTGCACATTTTTTCTGAAGCAAATTGCTCCTGAAGTTGTATGACTATTTTACATGTGCCTGCAATCAGTAAGGCTGACAATTACATGGTGAGTATATTTCTTCTATGCATACACTTGTAGAAATCCAGCTCCCAAATTCCCAAATGCTTGAAACTGTGCTCTGACACTTTTTAAAGTCTGTTTTGTCTCCATTTATGCTAGTGCTTTCGTCATATTAAATTTTATTTATACATGGGTTAATAAGGAAACCTTGCACTCGGTTTCGGCATGAAGACAGTATTAAAAAAAAACCACTAAACTGTTTATCTTTTTCAGGTATACATTAGAAGCAGAAAGGAAAGAACATTTGAACAAAGAGGATCAAATTAGCAAGACTGGGAATTGTTTTTGCACACATAATTTTTCAAATGTCCTTGATGACGACTCACGATATATAAATTTAAAGACAAAAACCTGGCCAGTCAGTAACCTCCCTATTCAATGACTGCAGAACTTGGCAGTAAATGTCACTGCTAAAAAAATATTTCACTACATTAACTTACTGGCAACCACATTTGCTGAATAAGTTCATAAACAGCCACGGGAATAAAGACAACCAGAAATAAAGTTGCTAATGATTCACTCTCTTCTAAAATGCATAATCCTCAGCTTACAGAACAAATAGATAAGTAAGAATAAAGATATCCTTTATCCAGACAGTTCACTTCTCTATTCACCTCATCAAGGTCAAACTATAATCCAGAAACAGGTAAGAGTAATATATGGAAGACCAGGCGAACATGAAGAAGTGAAAGGAAAAGAAAAAAATCCTTTCCAGGGAAAAGACTGGAGCACATGCCTTGAAAACGTAGCCAGTTTTCCACTTACCAGTTTAGACTAGGTTTAGACCACTTCTAGAAAAAACACTGACAACTTCTAAGACTCAAAAAAATTAATAAATATCATCATTTATGCATATTTATCAGCTTATAAATGGCTCCACCATAATTGCTTCCCAGTACTGAAATGTATAGGACCAAAACAAAAGGACACAGAACCTGAAACGGGGGCTATTTTCCCTGTATGATTACAGAGGGCTAGCGATACTGGTCCGACATGACATGAACATGTCAGACTCTCCAATGTTTAACTGATGTTTTAAGGACTGTTACTCTCTCCTTTTTTTTCCTGCTATACCCTTTGAAAACTTCACAGCAGTCTGTGGGAGAGCCTGACTTCTGTCTTCAGTTGCTGAGGCAGCAAGCAGAAGAAAAACGGCAAAAAAAATCATACAGACTGTAAACACATTTTACCTAAAGAAACATATGAAATAAGAGTGGATGGACTCAGCTTGCAGACTGCCACCTAATTTTACACCATCCCAGAGCTTATGGATTTTCAAATCACTGTTTAGGTTGCTCTTGAAATACAAAACACATTTTGCAAAAACACTGCACGGAAAGCAGTTTAAGGAGAATACAAGTTTAGTATCAAAATAGAATCACAAAGCCCCTTCAATCTGCCTTGTTTGGTTTTTGTGTGAAAATACAGTTGAAACAAATTTCTGCATACCTTGTTTAATACAACTGGAACTGAACAGATGCACTAACACATATACATAGTCCTGATGAAATTAACTGAACAACTATCTGTTTTAAAACAGAAATAATTGTAGTGTTAAGAAAATACTGCCATGACTACAAGTTACAGTGTGAGGCTCTACTGCATTTCCAGAGCGGGGATCTTCACCGAGTCCTTACGGGGATGGGAGGAGGGGAGGCTTCCTCAGAGAGGAAACAGAAGTTTTTTTCAAAACTGAAAATGCAACATTTTGAATAAAATATGTTTAATATTTTTGTTTTTATGTAAACAGACCTTAGGAAGCAATCTGACAGCCTTAAAAATTACCATTTGAAAGAATAAAGGTCTGCATGCTTCATCTTTGATCTACGAGACAGATTTATCACAGGACAGGATGACTGAAGTTTATTCATTAGCTGATAACCTCCACATGCAACCCAAGCCTGTAATCTGCAATAAAACAGCAAACGAGGACGGGGCTCCGAGGAAAGGAAACTAAGTCAGCTTGGCTGAGCAGGGATGCCCGTGGAAGGCCAGGGAGGAGACATGGGGCCAAAACCCCACGAGAAGAGCCCCATCCAGCTGTCTGAGCTCCTCCACGCCCTGGAGAGCTGGAGACCACCAGGTTCACAGCCATCCAGCGCAGTCAAACCACAGCTGCGTAACGTGGCTGCTGTCTCTGCTGGGATGCCCAGAGGTACTTTTTTGTCAGCAATAAAATTCACATCACGGCATGCAGGGCGCTCTGAAAAGAATAGCTTCCACTTTAAAAGTTTTAAAAAATGAAAGCTGTGTTCTCGATGGGGTCTTGTCATTTTGTTGCATGGTGCTATGCTATTGCCACCGTCAGTATTTACACAATCTGTGAACCACTACCACTACTAATGTCCAGGAGAACCTGAAGTCCTTGCACCTTCAAAGCTGGAAATTTTAGTACAAAAATACAAGCAGAAAAGCAAATAAACAGAAACTGCTTATTAAAATCAAAGTAAACCCACAAATTCTCTACTATTAAGATTACAAGTTAAAGGCATTACGGTTGACAGTCTGCCTCTTGGTAAAACTTTTTCAAGAATTAAATCTTGCAATTATGGAAAAGGTTGCGACTACGGCAGATTTAAATATTTCCAAAAATACTCCAGAGGAAGAAGGAGGGGAAAAAAAAAATCCATATTAGCACAGGATAATGCCCAGCGATGAACCACAAAATGAGCCCACAAAGTTCTCTGAAAGACACCAATTCCTAATTTCTTCTGAATGAGAAATTAAAAAAAAAAAAAAAGAAAAAATAAAGTTAGCTGCTAACAGTTTCAGTCCTACTTTAAACAAAGGAAACAAGTGCTCAGGGACACAATGAAAGAAGGAGGGCTATCTAAGGCAACTATGAAGGGAGATAAGGTGGTCAGCATCGACTCCTCAGTCTGACCTCTCCAGCTCTTACAACTGCTATTGCATTGGACTCTCTTTGTAAAATGCTTTTGAGATCTCTAGATAAGTGATCATTAAGAAAGCTGTATATCTCACAGCGGTGATACATGCATTTCTGTACCTACTTCAAACCGAGAAACAAAGATGTTAAGAAACATGCCCAAGGTCATGCAAAGCTAAGGGCAGGAACAACCACAGAGCCTGGACTCTCGCAGCCCTTTAGAGAAAATCCGTCACAGCCGGGCATGCACTAAAATAAATAAGTAAATGTCTCTGTATTTGACAATGTCTGACCTTTGAAAGGAAGTAGTTTCAAGACAAGTGGCAAGAAACAAAACACAGCTGCAGCAGCAAGCCCTACCAGGGAATAGCTAAGCACCAAGAATAACTAGCACCACCTTGTAGGATGTTATATATTTCTCAGACTGCCTGCTGCGGTACCACACTCACAGAGCTACACTTAAACAAAAGGTGATTCCAGCCACACAGACTCAAAAAGAAAAAAGGAAATTTAAAAAAAAAAACAACCCACACTGGTGTATGCAACTTGCCACACGCAGGAAACCAAAAAACACTACCAACTGCAATTTCTAGGACATTGTGCACTACCAAGGCATGACTACCAGCTGCCTATGTAGTGAATCATCACGTTAAAAAATGTTGTCCTTTTTTTTCAGTCCACTAGAATTTTTTCTAGAAGATGCAAAATTAAACTATTCTTCATCATAAATGAAAACATACCCTGTAGACAGATCTTCTTTGGACTTCACTAGGCCCACTAGAACTTATATTATTCTGGTGTTTTCTACTTTGTTTTAAACATGTGGGGTTTTTGCTGTAAAAATATGTCAAAATAAGTCAAAATTAACCTTTACCAATTGCTCACCTGCTCTTGCTAAAAGCAAACAGGAAATGCTCTTCTAGTTCTGAAATTTGCTTTTGAAATTTAAGTCACAGAAAGAAAGAGAATGAAAATAAAACAAACAGAGCATTTTTCACCTGAAAGTGAAAAAAAAAAAATTGTATGCCTCAAACATGTAAATAAATATTAAAGCTTTTCCTCATTTAAACTGCATTTGGAATATCCTAAGCCATTAGTTAAAATGACAGAAGAATACAGCTACCTGAAGCCTATGTAAAGAATCTCTCTTTAACAGGCTTTTAAAGAATGCAAGCCAAAGCATCTAAAAAGCACATCCCTGAATAATTTAAGGTTCCTGGCATGTATATTGAAAGAGCTCCTTTGCTAAACCTGGAGGAAAAAAGATAGAGGTAAGAGAAATAATAAAGGTTGTGAAAGATCAGCGACAAAATCACTATTAAAAAAGTATTTTTCCTATCTAAAAGTTTAATCAGACATGGAGTAACACGGATTTTACAGCCAGCTCTTCCCATTTACTGTCAACAGCTGTGTTCTAACATTAACATTTACCCCTTGGCAGTGTTAAGTTAAGGCTGCGATGGCCAGGGAAACAATACAATAACAAAATCAAAGAGAAGGAAGGAAACCACTCAAGAAGGTGAAGCACAGCACAAATCCTCATTAGCAGAAATCCAATAACAAATAAAAGCCAAAAAGCTAGATTTTACCATGAATTTTAAATGGGTAAGCTACATTTTAAGGCAAAAGTAGAAAGAGGAAAAAAAAAAAAAGACCAATGTAAATACATGTTATTGAAAGAAAAAAAAACACGATTATGCTATTAAGACACCAGGCAATCTGGTTTGCTGTAGGGTAATCCCCATTTATAACCAATTGTATCAAGGTCGAATTACAAATCAGTGTATTGTTGACAATATGAAGTTTTCTCTGCCAACTACATCCTTTAAACATGAGCAAATCCTACCTACTTCCTCTTGCGTCTGTCATAGAAACCATCCAAACAATGGGAGCAAGCAATCTTCACCTCAACAGCTAGTGACTTCAAGCAGACTGAACACTTGATTCATTTTCACCCCTAGACTGGAAAGTCCTTGCTGTTCTACAGTATCTGAAAGCCTCGCCACTGATTACAACCAGTTCAGGATCTGGCTCCTCCTCAGTATAGGAAAATGGACTTGAAACAATAGGAAACCTTATCTGAGGAAGTTAACACAGGTCACCCTTCTCAACACGTGAATACTGACTTTATACAGACAGAAAACCAGCTTAACTAAGTCTTATGAACTAGACAAGAATTTGGAAAGAGTGTCACATACAGAACGTTGGTTTAAAAAAAAAAAAGTATTCACCTTTTTGGAGAAACAGATTTTGCTTTTTTGCTTTACGCAACTTTTCAAGTAATTGCTAAGAGTCATTAGGAAGTCACTTGAATAAATAGCAAACAGGTGAGCTGATGTGTAGACAGAGATTCAGAGCAGGGCAAAACCAACCTACCTAACAATTCCCAAGTAAATGGCTGTAGAAGTGATTCCTCCCTCTTTTTGTGGAATTCTTATTTCTTACAAAAATGGAAATGAAAGACTAAGAAAATTACACTATTTAATATGCAATTGTGATATTTTCCCAGTGTAACTACAAAAAAAAAAAAAAAAAAAATCTTTCTGAAAGACATTTTTCTCCCTTAGAACTCGAAAAGTTCTGTTGTTGCAGAAAGCAGGTGGTTACAAGAAACTAAACTGCAATTTGCTTTTCAAATTTATCCAAACAGGCTAGTTATCTGCTCTTCATTCTCCTCACTCCGAGCTGAACTATTACAAGAGTCTCTGTGACAGGTATTCAAAGTTAAAAAAATGTTTAATAAAAATGTAATACAAGATGGACAAGATGGGTCTTTGGATGCTGTGACAAAAAAAGAAAAGTTTGGAAGTGCAGACATTTCTAAGATTACTACGGTAGGAAGGATCTCTTTCCAGAAGACATTATGAAGTAACCAAATAAATTCAACTTTTAACAGGTAAACTGCTGTTTAAAGCATTAAGGGGAAGCTTGACATGCTGGATCCATAGCTAGCAGAAATATGCGTAATCTCAGTAACGTCAATAATATCACAAGAAGTTATGCTAGCTGTTGATCTCATTCATAATATTTAAAGCCCACACCTAACTATAAATATATATATATATTATGTTTGCTTCTTGAAAATTGATTGAAGTTTAATAGCAACTCATAATTGAAATATTCTTGGTCTCAAACTAGCTTTGAAGTTAAACCCCTAAGAGGATAAAGTTGACTCTATATCTAATCTAAACTAAATGTTTCCCTTAGTTACTAATACCAGTGCAGTTTCACTAGTTAAAATCATTCTTACAGAACAGAAATGCAAAGCCCACGGCACTTTAAGGGGCATTTAATCGTGCTGAGCGGTAGGACACAGCACAAGTTCTTGGCAATATCAGTTCCTCTGCTACCTTCCAGATCTTTGCTTCAAGAGTTGACTAACTTGGTGATTTCTAGGCAAGAAAGTTTCAACCACATCTTTCCACCACTGTTACTGTTACTGAAGTTTCTTACCACTCCTTTCAATGGTACAAGTTTCAGTTCAAGACCACAAACCTACTGCCGTCTTAAAACCCATTTCTCAAGCAATGAAGCTAGAAATAAAGTGTCACTAATTTTTGTACCCAGGCTGCAGACTGTAACTGTTCCAATGGAGCACTTCAGTTTGCTTTACATTTTCTGCAAATCCCACGTGCTCAACCCCTACCTATATACAGCTTCATAAATGAAATCTGTGCAGCAAATTTAAATGAGGTGGCTGACCACAGTTCGGTTGCCCCGAACTAGCAAGTGGCTGTGACCTCCTTCAGTGGTTTACACTTCTGTCCTTCACCGGTTTTGGCTCAATTATGTGTGTTAAACACTGAGCCTAGGAAAGCTTGCCCATCCTCTCCCACGTTTAAAAAAACCTAAAAACATTAAAAACACAAAAAGAAAGCCAAGTGCTCCTCCCAGGCTGCTGCCAGTAACAGGGTGAGTACTGTACAGGCTTTTAGATTATATATAGTAAGTCATTATAATAGAGTTTGAAGGCAGGTTTGAATCCTAGAGAAAACACTCACAATTCTGCTACTTCTGCAGCAGTAATTTCCCCATGGCTTTGGTTATGTTGATCTTCGTTCCTGTTTCACAGAGCCCACAGCTACATACATTATATCTAAGTATATGTCTGCAACTCCATAACCTTTGCCAGAGTAACTCTCCAGGAAGCTCTCCTGACCTTTACTTAAGATAAAGAAACCAACTGAAATTAAGAAATAAATGTTCCTTTGATAAAACTGTGTAAGCTGTGGCTAAGGAACTTTGAAATACAATAGCATTAATAAAATAGCCATATTAGGAGAATTTCTTTATCACCAAAAGCAGTGACCAGCTTCAATAGGGCTTTTCATTCACAGTTCACAAATTATTTTCCAAGAATCATTGACTTGTTGTGTAACGATAATTGTGGGTTAATAGAAGCCCTAACTGAACTTTGTACTCTTACACAAAGGACGTACGCATACCTGACTATATTTGGACACAGCTCCATATGTAGGATATTGTATCTGATTTTCAACTCACAGAATAGTTTTGGCTGTCATATTATAATTTAATAAAAAAAGTATTTGAAAAGTCAGAAGTGAAAAAAAAAACCAAAACACAAATGACATTACAAAGGGCAACTTTAGAAGTGACCATGACTGTTGGTTGGTATACGTATAGGAACTTCTAGAGAGAAACAAAAATAAATTCTTGCTGTGCAGATATACTATCAGTGTCCAGGGGACGAAAAAATTTTTTTTCTGTTTTCTCTCCCCTCCTTCTTGTTATGAATACTCTCAATAAATTATTCTTAAAACAATTTCTAAGTAACTGGGAAAATATACTAGAAGATTTGCAAGAAAACTCAACAAGTCTGAAATTTGGTTTTGGGTTAAAGACTATTTTAATGCAATTCTTTCTAATCTCTCTAATTTTAATCCTAACATTTTAGTACATGAATGCTGTATTTAACAGCTATCTGGTCCAGTGAACTGCAGTAATTCACTCTGATAGGATAAATTATTTAAGTTGTCTAGCAAAATCGAAAAGCTACCATACGCTTTGCTGCAATCAACAGACACAGTTTAGAAGAGACCTCTGATGATGGAGAGAAGCCTTGCCATGAGAAAGACAGATGCATAAAGAAGCTGCAAGAAGTCTGCAACTTTGTCAGATAGTGTTTCTCGTGCCATTTCTTTAATATGCCCTTGCAACCACCCAAAATCACAGAACAGCAGGTACAGCGAAGGGGAGCCAGCATTTAACAGAACAGTAGCACTTTAGCAGGAAAAAGCCAGATTTGAGGGGTAGAGGTTTAAAAAAAAAGAAGTTTGCGCACACGTTAAGTAAAATAGCAAACAGTGCAAAGCATGCAGCTGAACATAACTCCTGCTTCCTCCCATTAATTCAAAGGGAAATTTTGTCTGAGTAACAAAACCCCACACACTAAGACAACTTAAAATGCTTCAGCAGTAGCTGTATTTGATTATGTGGAGAATTTTATTTATTTACTAATACACAAACGGTACTGAGCAGCCCGATTTCTGCTCAGCAGAGCTGCCTCCTACGTCCCACAGTATCTGATCCGTACCGGGTCAACATGCTCCTCTCCTCATGCCACGGACAGAGAAACTCCCTCCATCTCCACAAAGTGAGTTTTTCCTTGCTTCCCCAGTGCTGGGGGTGGTAATTACAGGAGAGAACCCCCTGCTAAAGGTTGTACTTTCAGTCCAAGCAACTTCTTTTGGGCTGCACATCAAAATGCCACTTGCTTTATCTATTCATCGTGCTGATGTCACCGACCGGCAAAAGGAGCTATCACATGACCGCAGATGACACAATAAATAACAAATATGAAGACCCAAATATAAATACACAAATACATTTTTTTAAGAAAGTGATGATTCATACTATACTTACAACTTTCAGCCTGATAGTCTGGCACAAACTGCTCGTCATTGTCAGGTACCTGAGCTGAAGAAAGGAAAACAAAAAACAAACAAACAAAAAACAAAAAGAAGGAAAGAATTAAAAGAAGCCGTTAAAGCATAAATAAAGACTCTTGTGCTTAATTTGAAGCACAGCCAAGATTAAAACTAGGACCTTTTTTTTCCTCACTGTTGAGTATGAAAATCAGGCAAGCAAGTAATTTTAATATCAGATAACCTGCGGGGTGAAACTGTGCGGTGCAGTGCGAGTCCAGAGCAGCCGCGGCACAGAGCGGCAGGGATGGGAGGACGTGAAGGCTGACACTGGCACTGGCCCTGCCTCGCTCCCTGCACAGAGGGTCTGGACCTACCATGCCACTGGGAAAACCCATCAGTGCTCATTCTCAAAATATCTCCACAGAAAGTCTGCATAAAGCCAAATCCTACCGTTTAACACTTACGCATCTTTAACCCCAAACTGCCACACCTTCGGCTTACTTAAAAAAGATTCCAATTTTTCATGGCAATCAGCCAACACAGCAGGGGTTTTCTGTTATTGTTTTAAATACTCAAAAAGAACTATTTTGCCAAACCACAGAATTCCTGGTTCAATGACAACATTTCAGACATTAAAAAAAAGAAAAAAAAGAAAAAAAAAAAAAAAAAGGATTTACTTAAAGAATCACTATTAACATCGATTTACCCTGTACAAGATCATCCTCGCTTTTAGGAAACTTTCATCACAAACCTGAGCTATAAAATACAATTGTTTCATGGTCTGCCGAGACGTGATTTTGTGTCTGTGGTATCACAGTTCCTTTTCATTGTATATCTAAGACATTAGCCATCTCTCATACTCTGCTGTACAAACTCCTTTAAACCATTTAAGCTGAAATACCACTAAATGTATATTATAGGTGAATACACTCAAATAACTGTAGAACATTATGCTGAGAAGCGGCATCCTCACACATCCCAAGAGAGATCCAGCTTACCATCTCTGAACTCTGTCATCTTTCCCTCAACATATGCTAACCAGAATCAGCGCAGCAAGGCTGCATAAAAGTATCTGTTTGAAAATATTTTAATTTACACAGTTCTTGTGTAAGGACAAGCAAATAATTCATACAATCTTAATTAAAAGTTAAAATCTGCCGTGATCTGGTTACCCAACAAGATTTGAGAGGTAAATACTGGTTATATAATCATTTATTGAAACTGTGACTATCAAACCATTAAACATGTTACATGATAAAATATAACTTTAATGCCCTTCAGAGCACTTTATAATTCAGGAAGCATCCACTTTCCTTTATATATGTGCAATTGCTGCTATTTTTAACAGATTTTTTTTTAATTAAAAATACATATTTAATTACAATTACTCACAATTATTTTGAATGTGCACTACAGTATTCTTCATGGACCATAACTCCACTCCTTACCCAGGAAATATTTCTAATGACTTAACTGGGAGTATTTTTCCTGGATAAAGAGTTCAGAATCAGGCTTATTATACAGAAAAATTATTTGCTCTCAGTTTTAGAATAAATTTTTAAAGTCCTACAGTCTTAGTTGCAGCAAATACCCCTTAAGAACAAGCGACCTTGGGAAATCTGCAAACACAGATTTGAAAAGAAGTGTGAGTAAGATAAGTACACGAAGCGTAATTAGCATTACTTTGAAAAAAACATAGCTATTGTTGCTTTGTTGCTTGGATTTTTTAATAAAAAAAATTGCAGTAACCTATCCCTTTATAAGAAACTAGTACCTCCGAGGACATGTTAGCTCCTCCAAGTTTGAAGCTGTATAAAACATGTATTTTACCAATGAAATATTCCCAGTATTTGTGACGCATTAAATATCTCTTTCCTCCAGAGAAACCACAGGACTTTCACTAGAATTTAACTCAGGGACAATATGAGCCCAAATACTAACACTCTGCAATTTCTGACATTTCATGCAATTCACTGCATGTGAATGTCAGGCATTTTCCTTACGAAAGTGCCAAATATCTGACTGCCATAGAAGAACCCGATTATGAAATCAAGGTCTCCTACTTAAAAATCAGTTCTTAAGGATTTCTTATATTTCCAGTTGTCTTTGAAGGGTTTACGAGTACATTCAGAGTTAATTTCTTGTTTAGAGAAGACATCCCACACATTTTTCTTAAGCCAGCTATCATTCTCTAACGCAGCGAGGAGGCTAGGATGACTCTAATTCTGTGTACACACGCATGCATTTTGTACATATACATATGTGTTAGTTTGTGAATCTGGGATATCTGAAAAGGGCTAAAAGAAAACGAAAAACACTCCTGTTGAAATCAGGAGGCTACATTTAGGGATTGCAGAACTGAGAGAGCAATCTTATATAACTTTCTAGAGCGTACTCTGTGCATCGAACTGATTCAGCAGTGCTTTATTCAGGTTTTATCCGTTCAACTCAACTTACTCCAGAACAAACCTGTTATAGAGACTTACGTGTATATCAGTAAATAAAGTCCTTTTTTTCACATCCAAAGAGTAATAAAAAATCAAATATATCTGGTTGAACTGTCACAGAAAATCACTACATTACTTTCAAGACACTGTCATTAGCTCTGATTTGGTCTGGAGTAAACAAGAAAAATACACTTCATTCACAGGTGCCCAAAATTTATGAAGGCATATTTAATAGAGATCAAAGCGCATCACTTTATCAGTACTCTAGATATAGGTAGAGACTACGCTGTCAAAATGTATTTTAAATACAATATTGACATAGCCTTAAAAGCCTATGTAGGAAAAGGAATACAGCAAGTTAAGAAGTTTTTAAAATCCTGCCAAATATAAACAAAGCAAATAGCAACATCCAAAATGCTCAACCCAGGAACATGCATTTCCCACCGGAATCTAATTTTAGTAGCATCAGTACCTTAGAAATGAGCCCACAAGCCTATACAAAGAAATTAAAAGGACCTGCTAACTGTTGGAAATAAGAAATTATTCCTTCGTTTAATCTGATATTATTTTTAAACCAGCAGAAATTGCACATGATCATACCACAGAAATGCAAGCAACCACCATCAATCCAATATATAGAGTTCTTCCACCAGCATCTTGCTGTGAGAAGGCACATGGCTGGGACACATAATCCCATTACTCAAACGAAAGAGGGCTTTTGTACCTCAGGTTTGGATAATTACAGGCAGACTGTGTAGCAAATTAAACAGGCAGGTAAAGATACTTTAACCTAAATGTCCAAAAGGAAAATGTAACTTGCAGTGTTGCAACTGTCTGCGTATTTACATACATATGCCATTCATTTCCTCTTTTCTTTTATTCACAAATACTGCAATTCAACAAGACTGCCATAAAATCTTCATTGCTCTCTGCTAACATATTCAATACAAGACACAATGCATAAATCACCAAAACTTTTTTTTTTTTTAAAAAACTTTGTCATTCAGAGGAAAATTGAAAAAGATATCTGAAATGATCATCTAACTGAACAAAAGTATTTCCCTAAGCTACTTAATGATGGGGGTTTGAGAAGGTAAGTATATTCCAAAAGACTAATAAAAGGTTTTGAAGGATATTAAGCACGTGGCTTTTACTGCTAATAGCAGAAGCAGCTACATTAGTTCATCCCACATTCAGAGCCATCAAGTCTCAGACTCCTGAAGTAGACAACATCTGCAGCATAAGCTATCCAGCCTACTCTAGATTATTACCAAAAGTTTTCTTTTTCTTCTGATTATAGCTATAATGTCTCAAGAGGATTTGGGAAGCCTACCGAAATGTTAATGATGATATTGAGGATTTTATCAGTTTAGATTTTACAGTTTCACTGCCTACTGAGTTAAAATCAGTTTGCCAAAAGCAAACACTCAGAGCACAAAAATACTTAATACTTATTTGTAGTTTTTAGAGCTTTAAAAAGCCTTGGAAAAGCTGAACTGATAGCTCATTTTCCAAAAGCAAAGCAATTCAGGGAAAAAAAGTTTAAAACTAGGGCCTGTTAGCTCGCTTTCATTGCAAGTAAACAAAAATAAGAAGTCCCCGTTCACAGGCATCCAGGACAAAAGGAGTTAATATTTAATTAAAACCAGCTCTATCCACTGTAACAATGACCTGGAGCCAAACAAGGCAGAAGATGTATGAGTCATTCTTTCTGCCAGTGAATGAGACAGCTGATCTCCGAAGCAATTCCTCAAGACAAGCAGTCAGAACTGGAGTTCTGCCTCCATTCACAAAAACACAGTCCAGCATGAACCATGTGGCCCCAACCACAAGCTTTTCATGTCACACCCTTCCAGAAAGCTACAGCAAAGTAAACTTGAACTTTAGGCATAAACACACTGATTTCACTGCTTTGTCTCAAGCTGCAGCACAGACCTGCTGAGGAGCGTATTTAATAAATGAAAAGTTAAGTGAACTGTAAAGGCCTTAGATTTAACTCTTTCTTCTCTCAATCACAAACTGCTTCCAAAAGCTCAGCTGCACTCCAGGGAAAGGTGCTCCTGTTAAAAAGCAGAAACTTTCCAGAAAAACAAGCAGCCGTAAGACTCCTCACTTCACTTAAAACTTCATTTTGGGTAGCAGAACACTTCCTGCGGTACCGTGTTCTCTGACCTCCGGCTTCACTTTAAGAGCTAAGAGCAATTAGTTATAAAATATCAATTATTTATTCAAAGGGTCAAAAGAAATTTAAACTCAGAGCGAATTATATATGAACAATAGTATTCTGACTTCAGCTAAAATAAGACTTCAGGCCTCAACAGTAATGAGTCTACGGAGTTTTCTCCAATTCATTGTCATTCTGACTATCTGAAAGACTGTACAAATTTTAGGTATTACTGAAAGAGCTGGGGGGGAAGTGTTTGGCTGTTGGGGTTTTTTCCTCCTCCACGGGAACAACTGTTTTCTAACAAAGGAGCATTCAGGAGGCAAAACAGTGACAAATTTCAAGATGGTAAAAAATATTATTTCCCATAAGCACCGGATTTGCTGTCAAAACAACCCAAAATCCTTTTCACAAAAAGCGAGATGCTCTAATAAACTTAAATGCAGTTCAAAACTAGCTCCAGATCTCATAATTTTTCCGTATGTGAATAATCCCTACGAATATGAAGATGGGTTTGTAGAATCTGCTCTTCATTTGCTGCTATACTAAAAAAGAGAAAAAAGTTAGCTTAAAAGGAACACTCACATTTAATATTTCGCTCTATCCCTCACGGTTCACAAACCCCGCTACTCCCTTGAAAATTATTATTTTGAGTAAAAGGCATCCACTTTTTCAGCAAAAATGAAAAATGTTAAAGAGTTCATTTCTAAACAGACTTTTCAGACTTGTAGATTTCTGGCAGTTTTATTCTTTTTGTATTTATTCTTAAAAAAGAACACCCTCCCCCCCACTTTGCCTAATCTAACTTTCTACTTTTTTTTGAGCACAGATATTTAAGATCGAGAGTTATCAGTATTTGAAAGCCAAATCTGTGGGATCACTGGAATTCAAAAAAAAAAAAGCTATTCTCTGTATTACAAATTCCAAAATGAGAATCTTTTCACTGCCTTTTAGAGTGCCTGTCCCCATCAGACAGATTTCAGATAGAGGTATTAAACTATGATTTCTCGGCTACTTTTGCTCCAGTAAAATGCAGATAGTTGTTAATTATGGCCACATAACATTTGCCTCACACCTGATAAATTTGACAACTTTTTGGCAGAAGAAAGCTAGTTAGCCAGAGTAAGCTGCTACATATCTTCACTGATTTAAATGAAATCACTTTAACTAGACTAATATTTGAAGATCTACTACTTTCTTTAATTAAAAGTAATCATTTGAGAACTAGAAACTAGTAATTTTCATCCCTCCTAATTTAAGAAATGAAGTAAACACTAGCTTAGACATCACCATGACGCTGGTGCATCCTTCATGACTAGAGAACAGAGGGCAGAAACTTATTTCCTAAAGTTCATTCCAAATTTGGGTATTAATTATTTGAGAGAAATAACTTACTTTCATATACCAAGAACTAGCTTTTAAATACTGGCAGCTTGCAGCAGCCAGCCACCCAATTCAGCTAAGCTGCAGTAGAGGCATGAACCCATTACCTGCAGCTATTATTTCAAACCGCTTACTGTTCACTTAATTTCTGTGTATTTTTCCAAGTGACCCAAAGAACATTATATTTTATTTTTTCAGTTTATTACCATTCAGGAAGCGTATTATCTGTTGCCCTAAGAAGCAGATCTAGGGCATGAATTCACTATTTCTCTTTGCTTGGGATGCCTTTTGCATATCTTTAACAAGCTCAAAGAGAAGCTAGTACCTGAAAGAGTAATTTTAAACAAAAATCTGATTTTTTGTTAATCTATTCTTCCCCCAAAACCAAGTGCTTTCACAATGGAAAGACTCACTAAGAACTTGTTCTCGCTATTCTTTTTATTCCAGCATAAGAAGTAACAGCCACCATGATGAGATAACATTAGATTAATATTTGAACCATTTTTTTCAAGTCACTGAACAATTGCTATCTGCCAAAACCAATCTGATTCCAAATATAGAGAATCAATAAAGTCATTTTGTATTATCACGACAAAATGTTGCTATCAAGTTATTTAAATATAAAACAAAAGGTAATATCTGAATAATATTTGCCTTGGTTAGCAAGAGGCAATTTTAACTATTTCCTTTCAAGTTTGAAGGTTGAAACAATTATTAAAGGCTTCCCACTTTCAGTTTCTGGCATCAGGAAACAGTTATAATCTATCTTCTGTCCTGCACAATTGACATGAGGGAACCTATTCAAGGTAAGGTTTATATCAAAATATTTTAGATTCTTTCCTACCTATTTAATACTACACAGAGTAGGAAGCAAAACTCATTTCCATAAAAATCTAGTATGCAGCCAGTGGAATAAATTTGTAAGTTTTCTGTAAGTAGTATTCAGCTTGTTAATTCTAGAGTAATAAAATATTAAAGAAGTTACTGAATTGTTTACATTTTGGATTAATTCTTTTAATACATGTGAACCTCCCACCATTTTCCATCGGAAAAGAATACATTTCTTTTGTGTTTACTTGTTTACCACCAACTTGTCACAGGTGACATCAATTGTAAAAATCTCCAGGCTACAATATATGATGAGTAAGGATAGCTTCAGGAAAAGCAAAGCAAAAAAAAAATCCACAAGCACTTTTTGTGTCATAAAATGCAACTCACTTTCTTCTCCTAACTAATAAGTAGATTTTTGACCTGGTTACTCCCCAGTGGGGATCTGAACTCGTGGGAGAAACCTGGTCAGCTGCCACTGCTTTTCTTAAAAAGGGTCAAGATGTTTTAAAATTTCATGGTCATTTCCCTGGCTCCAGAGCACTATGAAAAGAAATATGTAAACATTACTGATGCTGCCAAATTGGCAGACTTCTAGCCTATGAAGGTCCAGAAGAAGTTAAATGGACACATCTAGCAATGGGTAAACAAGTCTAATTTCAAAATCTGTTTCCTGCCTAAGCTCAATCATGTAGACATTCGAGCAGAGCTACAATATCCTCAAACACTAGTATATTATAAAGACTACCAAAAGTTGGTTTGGGTGGGGTTTTTTAATAAAAATTTGTGATCAAGTTAATAGTTCAATATTTGATTTTCTGATCTTGACTTTTTATTTCGTTTTAGCTTAGCGTTTAGAAAAGCTGTGCAAAGTTCGTGTTTTATAGAACAGCTAAAACCACGGCATGGCCCAAAACATACATATTTCTTCAAATAGTTCTAGAACACTGAAAAACCTGTAATTTTATTCGTAAAATGCTGGGGGAAAATACAACATTCTTTAGCTTTATTATCCTCTCCTACATGAAAAGGCAACCTTTTTTTTTCATTGCTAAATACCTACCAGATGGTACTATCTGCTTTTACAAAGGTTCCTCAACCTAACTGACAAAGGACTAGACACCTTTCTCTCTTAAAACCTATCTAAATTTATCAAGTGATATAGACTCAGCTAAAGAAAAAAAAAGGCTTTCAAACAATTCATTCTAGTCTAAAATACGCAGAATGCCTCCAGAATAAAAATTGCTATCACATTAATTTCTGTACCTACAGAAATGATTAAATCAGTTTTACATTCTGTATTACTTTTCAAACTTACATTATTATCTCCACATGCATTATGAATCTGCCTGTATTTTTCTGACTTATGATCGAAGAAATTTAATCATTTTCAGAAACAAAAACATCCATGACAGTGAAAAAACAAACTAAAAGTTCTCCTCTCCATCAAAAATAGCATCTTTTGAGTAGTATTCTAACATACTTCTGGCTTGTTAGAATGAATGGGATGATACAAAATAAAGAGATCTCTAGGAAAATTACCACAGGGAGACAGTTACAATTGTATCTGACCACTATACTACAAAAAATTATCTTAGTACAGGACATCCTGTTTTCAATGATTAGAAAAGAACCATATTAGTTCATAAAAATATATGCTCTGATCCATTGATTTAAAGAGGACTTTTTGGTTCTATACAGAACAAGCACATGCTAAAAATAATGCTAGGAGAATAAAAATGTCAGCAAAATAAACTATACCCCACAACTGACTTACAGGTTAAGAACTTGACTAACTACATACAAAGCTGTGAAGACAAAATCAGTATGTAGGCAAGTAGTCATCAGCAATATTTCCCTCTTTCTACGAAAATCAGCAGCAAGCAGTTCACCCCGACATTCCTCCTTTCCCAAAAAAGCATAACATCTATAAACAAACATATATAAA
>Ga0181612_156454_pt1 | contig 18461 bp, 16 predicted proteins | sample HoacroProtozoa21_FD_119630 | JGI IMG/M metagenome (GOLD analysis project Ga0181612, IMG submission 119630) | Hoatzin crop microbial communities from Cojedes, Venezuel. Combined Assembly of Gp0051906, Gp0051904, Gp0051908
CTAAGGGTGGTGCTACAACCGTCATTGGCACCAAAAAACACACTATTACAAATGTGTGGACGAGATGCTATGTTGTTGTCACGGCTGTAAGTAATGCTCTGAGCATCTTTGTCGTCAATGTCACTGATTCCAACGGATATCAGTTCTGCGGAATGAAACTAGAAGAAGGCAGCAGTCCTACACCATTTACATATAATGAAACCTACCCATAAAAATGAGCGATAAAATAGTATTGTCGGTCGCGGCGGGCGTGTCGCCGCTCCTGGCCGCGCTATTGTCCGACACGGTGGCGCTGGTAATCCCGTGGCTGCTTGTCATGCTTGCGGCCATTGCCGCCGACCTGGTGGCGGGGATAAGGAAGTCCCTGCTGCTGCACGTCCCGGTGAGCCTTTCCACGGCCTTCCGCGAGACGGTCGGGAAAGTCCTTGTGTACACGTCGTTCGTCATGACCGCCTGCCTTATGGACGTGGCGATGAAGGGCGATGCGAACGTGGCGAAGTGGCTCTGCCTTATCGTTGCTGGCGTTGAGGTCGGCAGCGTGATTTCCAACATTCTGAAGCCATACGGAATATCGTTGTCCTTGCAGTCCATTATCCGGATGCTTGCCCGGCGTTCCCCGCTGGGGCTTTCCGACGAGGAAACGGCCGAAATCGTGAAAGAGGACAAGATTGACCGCATCCGCGAGCGCGAGGACAAAAAATGGAACAGGAGAAGAAAATAATCAGCGATTTTGTGTTTTTCATAATTTTAGGTTTAGTTTGTTTTTGATTGAACGCCTCCGCCGTGAGGCGCGGGCGTTTTTCTTAAAAAGAAAAAGAACATGAATATTACTGTTTATCGGAAGTACAAGAAGAAGGCCTACACGATAGGCAGGATGTATCTTGACGGGGAGTATTTTTGCGATACCCTGGAAGATACCGACCGTGGGCTGCTTGACACCATGTCGGTGGAGGAGGTCAAGTTCAAGAAGGTGTACGGCAAGACGGCCATACCCCGTGGCACGTACTCCGTGGAGATGACCTACTCGCCGAAGTTCAAGCGGAAGATGCCGCTGCTGGGCGGGGTCAAGGGATTCAGTGCCATACGCATCCATAACGGGGCGAACCCGTCACACACATACGGGTGCGTGCTCGTCGGGAAGAACACCGTCGTGGGCGGGCTGACGGCCAGCCGTCAAACGTCCGACCGACTGAATAGCAAGATTAGTAAAGCCCTTGAAAAAGGGGAGAAAGTAACGATAACAATCAAGTGATATGAACTACTACGACAAGGCGTTTGAGAGCCTATTTTTGGCGGTACTGTTGTGTCTGGTTTGGTTATTTCTGGTCAGATGAAAAAGTGGGAGTATTACTTCTTGGGCTACTGGGTGCTGGTTGTGGCCATGCTCGCCGTCCTATCATGCCTGACGGGATGCAGGACGAAGTACGTCCCCACGCCCGAATACCACTTTCAGGAGGTGACAAAAACGCTGCACGACACCTTGCGGGACAGTGTGCGGATACATGACAGCGTGGTCGTCCTGCAACGGGGCGACACCGTCTATCACACGGCATGGAAAGTGCGGGAAACGGTGAAGTACAAATCCATCACCGCCACCGACACCGTTGTCAGGGTTGACAGTATCCGTGTGCCGTACCCCGTGGAGAGAGAACTATCCTGGTGGGAGAAGACAAAAATCAACGTTTACAAGTCCGTTTTCTTTGTGTTTACGGGGATTTTTCTTATCTTTGCGGTAAGTTATCTGCCCAAACTTATAAAGTGGATTAGAACAAAAATAAAATAGGAATATGACATTCGACAACCAAGTGACACGCCTCCATGTTGAGGTGATGAAACAGTACCCGTCGGCGTTGCTCTTGCAGATGAACGGGGAACTCATCAAGAAGTTTGACGGGGAGATTCTTCCCTATTGCGCTGGCGTGGTGCTGCATTACGCCACCGACACCGAGCCGTCCACGACCATCGTCGCCCGTTACGGGGACGCTGGCGAGGTGATTATCGAGACGGTGGATGCGCAATTCCAGGAGTGCAGACCGATGACACACCGCCACATGATTTCCCTGACAAGAGCCGTGGCAACGGCCATCAGCGTATCGCAGGAACTTGGCATCAATGACGTGTTCGGCGACGGCAAGTTTTGCGTCAAGCACGACATCGGTAATCAGGCGGACTGCCCGTATTACTACTTCGCGGGCTATCCTGTGAAGACAACAAACTGATAATCCATACACTTTTTATGTTTTGCCGTCTTGCCCGTGAGGGGTAGGGCGGTTTTTTATTATAATAAGGTGAAATCACTATCTGAATATTAAAAATAGTTAATTCGCTAAAAATATTTGGCGAAAGTATTGCACAATTAAAATAAAAACCTTATCTTTGCATCAGAAAAATCAATCAAACATTAAAACTCAAAGATTATGAAAAAATTATTTTTGACACAAGAGCAGGCCAGGCAGGCCGCCGAGCAGTACGCAAACGAGAATGGTTACACCGTCGAAAAGTCCAGTTGTCAACTTGACAATGACTTCGACATTGAGGACGATGCCATCACCAACTTCGCCGGTGAGACGGGCGCGTTCAGAGTATACGGCGGAAAGACCACCGACGTTTTCGCATGGTGGGACGACAGGACGATGGATGAAATCTTGAAAGAAGAAATCGAAAATGCAAAAACGTTGTGCGAATTGGAGGATGCCGTGAATAGGATGTGGCACTACGACCGCGAATACTTCCCACAACGCGAAATCGAGAAGGCGGTTGTCAACATGGGCGCGACGTTGCCGGACGATGACGACCCCGACTACTATGTGGCGAAGGAAGGTGACGACGTTTTGGTCATGTCAGAACGTGACGACATCGCCGTCGAAATTGTGTGCATCTAATAAGGTAACGGGCGGCCAACCACCGCCCACAAAACAATAAGATTATGAAATACTTTGAAACACTGGGCATGACGAAAGATGAATTGCAGACGGCCGTCAATAAGGCACTTGTGGTGGGCGACGTGGATAAGGCTCTTGCCCTGACCGAGTGGGCGTTAAAAGAAAAACGAAAATGAGAGAAAAAAATGAAAAGGTGTCCTTTGCGGTGCTTTGTCACCGCCGGGGCACGACGGCAGAAGAAGTGGCGAAAAAACTCGGCATCGCAACGTCGTCCCTTCGGGCACGACTCAGCGGCCGGGGGTCGCTCAGAAAACTCCGGGAGATAGCCGACGTGTTGGACGTTGACGTTTCCGAACTCATTTAAAGGCGGGCGACAAGCCCGCTTTTATCATTCCAATACGTAATCAAGCAGCCGTTTGTTGGCTTGATTCACGCGCGAAAAATCCTTTTTTATGTAGATTTCAGTCACCCTCAACGACTGGTCGGTGTGGTTGAGCATATCGTTCACGGTCCACTTGTCGATGCCGACTTCGTTCACGGCGATGGTGGCCATTGAGTGGCGGGCGGCATATAATGTCAGGCGGGCGATGCCCAACTCTCGCCCCACTTCCGACAGTCCGATATTGACCGCGCGCGTCAAGTCCTGATAGGACGAAAAACGTTCGGAGAAGTTGAAGGCCCGTTTCTTTCCCCTATACTTCCTGCACAACTCCTTCATTCGGTCTTGGATAACGACTTCCATACGTGCGTGGTCAAAGCGGCGGGCGCGCGTTTTCTGCCGCTCGTACACGATAACGTCGCCCGTATACGGCGGTGCGGAGAAAAGGTCGGGGGCGTTCATGCCGAGCAGACCGAACGACAATCGGAACACGTCGAGGGCGAGGTCGTGGCGCGATGACTTCCCGTGATGCCGCTTTCCGTCGTAAGGGCAGGAGAATATCGCCCGCACCTGCTCCGTGGTGAGCGCGCGGGGGCGTGAGGGGGATTGTTTCGGCGGCTTGTAATCCGCCAGGTAATCGGGGATTACTGTTTTGTAAGGCGTGTTATAATAGGCCCGCGCGTCGCGCACTATCTTGACCACGGCGGATGTGTATTGTGTCATCGCCCGTGGGCGTTCGGCGAGGTGACGTTCGAAGTCGCGCATCCGTTGCGGTGTTATTTCCGCGATTTCCACGTCACGGCGGCAGAAGGCCTGAAAAGTATTCACGGCGGTGGCGTAATTCCGGATGCCCTTCAACGTCTTGTGGTCATCCCGCCATACCTGCCACCAGGCGGAGAACCTGACGCCCTCCGTCGGTGCGGTGAGGTATTCGGCTATCTCATCCACGGTGGGGGCGGTGAGGTCAACGTCGAGGTCGAGAAGTTTCTCGCGGTAACGACGGATAATGTCGTCGCACTTGTCGATGACGCGCTGGTCTTTCAACTTCCCGTCGCGGGTAAGTTGGTCTTTCGCGACATAAATGCCCGTGGGGAGGTACTTTATTCTCCCCTTTTGAGTAATTCTAATGTACACGGGCCATGTTCCGTCAAGTCTCTTTCCCGTTGGTTTGATGGTTGCTTTTAATGTTGCCATTTCCTTTTGGTAAATCTTAGGTAAATATTTTCCGTTTACTTTTCAAAATCTTGACCTACTTTTAATCCGTTCGGTAAATTTGGCGGTCTTTCAAACCCCTTTGTATATCGGGAAATCCGTGTGTTTGCCAGTTGTGACCCCGATGGGATTCAAACCCATGACCTTCAGAACCGGAATCTGACGCTCTATTCAGCTAAGCTACGGGGCCTTCCGATGTTTTCGGACGCAAAAGTACGAAGAATTATTGAAACGGACAAAAGAAGGTGATAATTTTTATTATCGCAATACAAAAAGAAAGGAAATAATACTGTTTTCTTACTATTTGCAAAAATAAAACGGGAAATGCTTGCCGATTTACAAGATTTGCTGTAACTTTGCACCTCAAAAGTGAACAGGCGGACTTCCCGCCGTCAAAAACAAGACAAACATCATGAGTCAACTGATAAAACCCGCAGGGTACAAGTCGCTGCTCGACATGCGGCAGACGGAACAAGGTATTAAACTCATCAAGGACTTTTTCCAGCAGAATTTGTCCACCGAATTGCGTCTGAGACGTGTGACGGCCCCGCTTTTCGTCTTGAAGGGCTTGGGTATCAACGACGATTTGAACGGTGTGGAGCGACCCGTGACATTCCCCATCAAGGACTTGGGCGACGCCGAGGCCGAAGTGGTGCACTCCCTGGCCAAGTGGAAACGCCTGACCCTGGCGGAATATCAGGTGGAACCCGGATACGGCGTCTATACCGACATGAACGCCATCCGGGCCGACGAGGAGCTCGACAACCTCCATTCCCTGTACGTTGACCAGTGGGACTGGGAAGCCGTCATTACGCAGGAGCAGCGCACCATCGAATACCTCAAGGACATCGTGCGCCGCATCTATGCCGCCATCCTCAGGACAGAATACCTCACCTGTGAGACATATCCCGAAATCCAGCCCTTCCTGCCCAAGACCATCCATTTTGTCCATGCGGAAGAATTGGTCAAAATGTATCCCGACAAGACTCCGAAAGAGCGTGAGGACGCCATTTGCAAGGCCTATGGCGCCGTGTTCGTGATGGGTATCGGCGGTCGGCTCAGTGACGGAAAGAAGCACGACGGCCGTGCGCCCGACTATGACGACTGGTCCACGATAGCCGAAAACGGACTGCCGGGGCTCAACGGCGACATCCTGATTTGGTATCCTGTCCTGGGCCGTTCCTTCGAGTTGTCATCCATGGGCATCCGTGTGGACAAGGAAAGTCTGCTCCGCCAATTGAAAATCGAAGGAAAGGAAGACCGCGAGAAACTCTTTTTCCACCAGCAGCTCATCAACGGTCACCTGCCGCTCAGTATCGGAGGCGGTATCGGACAGAGCCGCCTGTGCATGGTGCTGCTCCACAAGGGTCATATCGGTGAGATCCAGGCCAGCATCTGGCCCGACGCCATGCGCAAGGAGTGCGAGGAAGCCGGCATGACGCTGATTTAGAAAGGAAGAATCAGCCCAACTCCAATTTCAACAACTGGCACAGACGGTCTATGGCAGGATGCTCCTTGCGAATCATGTCGTAGACCTCACGCTGCGTCATGAGCCGGCCCGTCTCCTCCCTTTCCGCCACACGGGCGGTAAAGTCGAAGGCGTTGTTCTTCAGAATACGGCAGACCGTCTGGCGGATTTTGTCTTTCCGCTGCATCATCTGACCGTAGAGCACAGGATTGGTCACCACGATTTCCGCCATGGGATATTCCTTGATGACAGGTTCCGTGTTGCGCAAGCGCTGTCCCATGCCCCGCAACTCCTCAGGCGGATTGACACACATCTCCCGCCACGCCAGTGACAGGTCGTCCTGCGTAAACGGTTTGACGGCGTCATCGGCCGTCGCCGCCTGCCGCGCCTGCATGTATGCCGGTTGCTTGGGACCTTTTAAAATACTCTTGAACGACATGCCCACCTTCTTCTTGTCGCCAGTCCTGACCGGCGCCTGCCGTGCGGGTGCGGCATCCGCATACTGTCGTCCGGCCACTGCCTGTTGAGGAGCGGCCGCCACGGCACTTCTCCCGGCGACGGTACCCTGACGTTCCGTCTTTGTTGCCGTGGAGGAAATCAATTTCTGAAACAGGGATTTCAATCTCTTAGGGCTGCGCCCCGCACCGGCCGCGTCATCCTCTTGCGTAATCTGCGCGATTTCAATGAGCGTCAGTTCCACGAGCAACCGCTTGTTGGTGCTTTGCCTGTAGTTGATGTCACACTGGTTCATGACGCGCAACGCCTGATACAGGAATTTCGGCGTGCATTTCCTCGCCTGTTCCCGGTAGCGTCCCCGCATGGCGTCGCTCACTTCGAGCAGCGGCAGCGTGGCCTCGTCGCGCGCCATCATCACGTTGCGCACGTGGGCGGCCAGACCGCCGATGAGCAGACCGCCGTCAAAACCCTTCGCGATGAGCGAGTTGAGCAGGAGCATGATGTCCTTCACCTTGTTCTCCAAGGCCAGGTCGACGATGCGGAAATAATTGTCGGCGTCGAGCACGTTCAGGTCTTCGAGCACCTTCTCGTAGGTAATCTTCCCCTGGCAGTAGCTCACCACCTGGTCGAATATGGACAGTGCGTCGCGCATGCCGCCGTCCGCCTTTTCGGCAATCACCGAAAGGGCCTCGTCCTCATATTCCACGCCCTCTTTGGCGGCCACCCGTTTCAGGTGGTCCACAATCTGCTGCACCGACATCCGTTCGAAGTCGTATATCTGACAGCGCGACAAGATGGTGGGCAGGAGTTTGTGCTTCTCCGTCGTAGCCAGGATGAACACCACGTGCTGGGGCGGTTCCTCCAATGTCTTGAGGAACGCGTTGAAAGCCTGCGTGGAGAGCATGTGCACCTCGTCGATGATGAACACCTTGTAGCGGCCCACCTGCGGCGGAATGCGCGTCTGCTCCATCAGTTCCTTGATTTGTTCCACGCCGTTGTTGCTCGCCGCGTCAAGTTCGAAGATGTTGTACGACCGCTGTTCGTTGAATGCCTTGCAACTCTCGCATTCGTTGCACGCCTCACCGTCTTCGTGCGGGTGCTCACAGTTGATGGCCTTGGCGAAGATACGCGCGCATGTGGTCTTGCCCACGCCACGCGGTCCGCAAAAGAGATAAGCATGTGCCAGTTTACCGCTTTTCACCGCGTTTTTCAGCGTCGTCGTCAGCGCCTGCTGACCCACGACCGAGTCGAAACTCATGGGGCGGTACTTTCTGGCAGAAACAATATATTCCATGTTAAGTCACATTTTTCGCAAAGTTACAACCGATTTCCGAAATACGGAAATTTCAGAGGGGAAAATCGTATGGTGAAACTCACCACTCTCCTCTACGATCTCTCCTTCCCCCGATCAAAGAGATCCTTCATGGTCGGATTCTTGTACGTCAGTTTTCTGACGGTCAGTTCCTCCGCCTTGTTGTTGGCCAGACGGAGATTGTTCTCCGAACCGATGAGGGCATCCTTGATTTTCTGCAGGTGCGCGATCGACTTGTCTATCTCGTCGATGGCCGTCTTGAATTTCTCGCTGGCCAACCGGTAATTCCTGCCGAACTTGTCCTTGAAGTCGTTGAGCTGGTCCTCAAAGCGCGACACGTCCAGACTCTGGTTTTTCACCTCGGCCAGCGAGCGGCGCAGCGCCACGCTCTGCCTGTTGGCGTTGACGAGCAGCGTAATCATGGGGATAAAGCATTGCGGCCGCACCACGTACATCTTCTCGTAGCGGTAACTCATGTCCACGATACCGCTGTTGTAGAGTTCGCTTTCCGGTTCGAGCAGCGACACCAGTACGGCATACTCGCAATTCTTGCTCTTGCGGTCACTGTCGAGTTTTTTCAGGAAATCCTCGTTCTTGTGTTTCGTGGCCGTGGTGTCCATCTCGTTTTTCATCTCAAACATGATGGAGATATATTCAAAACCGTCCTGCCAGTCGCGGAAGATAAAGTCGCCCTTGCTGCCCTCCGAGGCGTCGTTGTCTTTCTCGAAGTAGGCGTTGGGACACAGTGTGCGGATGCGGTTGAACTCGATACTGCAGTGCTCCTCCAGTGTCTCGCCCACCATCTTGGTGGACAACCGGCTCTTCAGGTCCTTGTAGTAGTCCACCTGCTCCTGTTTCTGCTTCAGGCGGTTCTCATAGTCCTCCTTCATCGACTGCTGCCTGAGCGTCGCCTCCTTGTCGGCGATTTCCGCCTCCGCTTTCAGTTTGCGGATTTCCTGTTCCTTGTCGGCCGCCTCCTGCCGCAGTTGTTCCCGCTGCCGCTGCATCTGTATCTCGTTGTCGGCCTTGATGCGGTCTATTTCCGCCTGTTTCCCGTTGACCTTGGTCTCCATCTCCGCCGTCTTGAGTTGGATGACGCTCTCCAACTGCTGTTGCAGTTGGGCGATTTTCGCCTCCTTCTCCGCCATGCGTTCCTGCATCCGCGTGTGTTCCTCCGCCACCGCCAGTTCGCTCTCGGTCTTGGCCTTGTTCAACAGACCTTCTTTCTCGGCCAATGCCTTCTTGCTCTCCGCCAGTTGGTCGCGATACCGGCCTTCCATCCGGCTGATTTCCGACTCGCGCTCCGCCTTCATGCGGGCCTCCACGACCGCCGTCTGCCGGTCCACTTCCTCCCGCAGTTCCCGGTTTTTCACCTGACTGACTATCTCTGCGTAGTCGCTTTCATCCACTTGGAATACGGTGCCGCACTTCGGACACTTCAACGTTTTCATTCTTTATCTCCTCTTCAAGTCATGTAATTTTTATCGTGTAACGTTCCTGTCACCCGCATTCCCAGGCGTAGAGAACGTCGGAGAAGTCACGGCGCAGCAGCGCCTCGCCGTTGATGTAGAAACCGCCGATGCCCATGTCGCCCCACATCACCCGTTCACGGTAGCCTTTCTCCGCGTCCCTGGGACAATCGCTGTCTATCTGCAGGAGCAGCGTGTCATACTGGCGGTTTTTCCGTCTCGGGTCCCCCTGTTCAAAGTCGGGCTGTCCCAGCATCTGGTGGCACAGCGGCGGCGCCTGCAGGAGTTGGCGCAAGCGGTCATTCTCTTCGCCCGTGAGGTAGTCCCACGGCATTTCCGGGTCCACCGTCTCCCCGAAACAGTCTTTCACCGTCCCGCTCAGCAGTGCGCCCCAGCGGTAATCCTCCATACTCATGTACGACACACCGCTTCTGGACCGCAGCGCATACTCCCCGTTGACGGGCGAATAGGTCTCTTTCGTCATTTGCGGCATGCCGATGGCGGCGACGTCCTCCGCGCTCACGTCGGCGCTTACCGTCTCGTGATACACCACCCGGAAGTTGGACTGCCTCCCTTCGGCGTCCCTGTCCAGTCCGAAGAGGAACGCCTCGTCCACGGACAGGAACACTTGCAGCATCCCCTTCGTGGGCAATGGCGATCGCATGTGCGCCTTCCCGAAGTTGACCTGCGCCAGCAGCGCCATCAGTCCGCCCTTGGAGTCCCTGGGGTAGGGGAGCGACAAGTCCCAGTAAGGCAGTCCGCCCAGTTTACTGTCGGTCAGTCTTGGACTCACCGTCTCGTCTACCGAGAGCCAATAACATTTGGCCGCCGACCGCTGTTGCAGTTCGGCGACCAAGGTGTTGAATTTCTTTTCTTCCATCGCGTCAGTTTATTTTACGACATATTTCCTGCCGTCCCGGATGTAAATACCCTTGACGGGTCTTGTCACGCGCCGTCCCTGCAGGTCGTATACCGCAGTCCCGGCGGCGACGTCCGTCACGGTCACGCCGCTGACGCCCGTCTCCTCGCCCTGCAGGAGATACACCGCCTTGGCCGCATCCGACGCGGGCACGGCCAGATAAGCCTTGTGCGCTCCGTTGGTGAACGCGCCGCCGCCCGACGCTCCGTAATAGAATCCCACGTTCTTGCCCTTCGACGTGGTCAGTTTGTAGTAGAGATAATCCCCTTCGGGTTCGGTAATCGTCTGTTCCGTGTCGGTGCCATAGAGCATGTTCGCCTCCGGCTCCTCGCCCGTCTCGTCTGTCACGGTGAAGGCGTAAGTCACTTCCGTCGACAGTCCGTCGTAGAGCAGGACGCCCGTCCCTGCCGGAATCACGTCACCGGCCTGGTACACCTTCGTCTCCGTCAGACTGTTGTCCACGATGGCGTAGGCCGTCGCCGTCACGCCATCCGGCACAATCAGGTTTTTCTCCCCGTAATACAGGGTGGCGAATCCCGTCGTACCAATCGTCACTTCCACCGTCTCAGCGCTGCTTGCCGATTTCTTGTAGAGTTGGATGGCCTTCTGACCCGTATAGGATTTAGTCTGATAATAGCGGAAACGCATTTGATTGGACGTGTTGTTGAAACGCAGATAAGCGCCGCCCGAACCGATGATGTCGGCATTACCGTCACTGTCGAAGGAAATCGTATTGGTGTACTCAGTCGACGTATGGGTGTCCAATCCGTTACTGTCGGCCGTCTGGCCGATATAATAGCCCGACTTGCTCTGAATGACATAATTGTCACCGCTCTTGGTGATGACAAACTTGTACGGGTCGCCTTCGGCGGCCGTAATCGTATGGTCGGTAATCGTCACGCTCTGATAGTTGTTCGTGGCATCCAAGGAGGTCAGTGAACCGTCGAAAATCAGCGTGCCCGACTCGTAGACGATGAGATAGTCGGCACCGTCCTCGATGTCGTCCGTACTCGTGATGAGGACGTAATCGCCGCTGCCGGTCTCTTCCTCCTCCTTCGTCTCGATGGTATAGACGGCCGTCGCCACACTGCTCTCATTGCCGTCGGCGTCGATGGCAATGGCCCGCAGCGTCGTGGTCTCGCTCACCGTAATCGCTCCCGTATACACGGTGCCGCCCGTGGCGTCCGGTGTCGTACCGTCCGTGGTGTAATAGATGGTCACGCCGTCTGTCGTACAACTGATTTCCACTTCCTGCGCCTCCGTATAGGTTCCTGCTTCTGGTGAGAAGGTAGGGGCGGAGATGTCGGACGTATACATCTGCACGTACAGACAGGCGGTCTTTTGTGAAGAGGTGTAACAGGCAAAACGGGGAGAATTGCTGTTGTATTGCAGAATACGCGTATTTTCACTGGCGTTCTTGGCGATATAACTGCCGTCGCTTTCCGTCACCACCCATTGCGCATTGGTCGAAGAGGCCGATGTGGAAGTGGTCAGCGAGTTGCCGCTTTGCCACGTAAGATACGTGTCGCTGCCCATGTCGAACGTCCAGGCGCCCTCACTGCCGCCGAGCGTCAGTTCGGCTATCTCATAACCGGAAATGTTGACCTGACTGTCCGAGATGGTCGGACCGCTGACGGACGTTCCGTAATTGGTCCCGCTCGTATTGATGCTGCCCATGAAATAAGGAGTGGCACCTTCATACACGAAGATATACTTGCTGCCGGCCGTCAGTTGATCGGCCGACGTCACCTTCTTATAGATGTTCTCACCGGTGACCACCACCTCGCTGCCGCCTTCTTCCTTCTCAGTGGACAGCGTATAGCGCGTGTCATCGTCGGCCGTCGTCAGGGCCGTCGTCGGGTCAAACGCCGTGTCGATACTGTCGCCCCAGACGTATTCCGCCAGGTAGGGGAAGTCGACGAAGGGATTGCGGTTGCCTTGAATCTCGTTCACCGCATTGTTGCGGTCCACTTCCAACTGGCTCACGTGGTCGTCCTTGTTCCATTGCAGGTAGAGCGTGTAGGCCCATTTCTGCAACGTAGGCCAGGGATTGCCGTCGCTGTCCGTGTCGTTGGTCAGTTCGATAAGACCGTTATCGCCCTGCCATGTCAGGTCCTGATAGATACAGGCCATGTACATATAGCCGCGGCAGAAGTCGCCCTTGTACATGTCGCAGGGTTCAAAACAGGTCACCTGACTGCCGTCTATCGTGGCCTTGCCGATTTTGGTGTAGCCGTCATCGGTGGTCACCGTAGTGACGGTGCACATCGGGTAATTGCCCTTGTCGCTGTTGACGCTCGACGGTGACGGGTACAGGTTGTACAAGTCCTTGTAACCGTTGTTCTTATCGCCGCCCCACCAACTCTTGGGAAACGAGTGTTCGATGTTCATGCCGTCGATGGCGGTTCCCTTGGTGGAGAAATAGAATTTGTCCGAACTGTACCGGTTGGTGCACAAGTTGGTCTCCTCATCCCGGTCGGTCGACCAGAATCCGCCCCATGTGCTTTGTGTTCCCGAACCGTAGGTCAGTACCGTTGTCGGTTGACACAGATTATAAATCGCCGTTTTCAGTTCACCCTTCTTCTTGCCTTTCAGCGAAGAAGCATAGGATGCCAGTTCTGAACGGGTAATGGCCCCCGCGCTCATCACCGCGAAGACCATGCAAGTCAATAGGATTATTTTTTTCATAAACTTGGAATTACTATTTATTGAGGTTATCGTGAATAATCGGCTGGAGCGAGGCGTTAAGAAAATCTGAGAAGCAGTAGCCGTTAAGAATTTGCGTGTGAACGAAGTCTTCAGACGGAGTTCATCGATAGCAAATTTAGGCGGATGCCGAAGATTTTTAGCAACGAGCGACCTTGCCGATGCCCTTTCTTTCGTCCATTTCTTTGGGCAAGCAAAGAAATGGACAAATGGGCTGAAAGTTGTGGTGATTACTTCACCACAACTTTCTTTCCCCCCTTGATGTAAACCCCCTTGGCCAACCGGGAGGCGTCAGCCCCCACGAAGACACCGCTCAGGTTGTAGTAGCCGCCTGCTGCGGGCGTCACCGCCTCCGTGCGCGTGATGCCCGACGCCACAGGCGCCGTCACGAACACGTCGTCCAGCCACATACGCTTCGCCGGCGTGAAGGTCAGCGTCACCGTCTGGGCGCTCGACGTACTGTTGGTCAGCGTCGTGGTGAAGGTGGTCCACTGACCGGCCGTCATCGTAAACGACGAGGTGCCCAGCGTGGCCTGTCCGCTCACCGAGAGCGTCAGCGACGTACCGTCCTTCGTGCCCCAGGGAGCGGCGAGGAACGTCAGCGTGGCCGTGGTGTTGGCAGGGATGGTGAATTGCGGCGTCGTGGCCGTACCCGTGACACTGCTCGAACCGAATCGGGCGCACTGATAACCGCCGAACGACTTGCTCGATTCCCAACCGTCGTTGTCGGGCGTGAACGTACCGCTGCCGCCCGTGGCAAAACCCTTGCTGTCGTTGCCGCCCGTACCGTCACACTCGTCGAAAGTCTCCTTGAAGTAATATTCTGACGACGTCTCGCCGCCCGTCTCCGTCGACGTACTGCCGATGGTATACACCGCCGTCGCCACACTGCTCTTGTTGCCGTCGCCGTCGATGGCAACAGCCTTGACGGTCGTGGTCTGGCTCACCGTAATCGCTCCCGTATACTTCGTACCGCCCGTGGCGCTCGGGGTCGAACCGTCGGTGGTGTAATAGATGGTCACGCCCGTGGTGGCGCACGCGATGGTCACGGTCTGCGCCGTGGTGTACGTGCCGGCCTCAGGCGTAAACGCGGGCGCGCTCACCGTGGTGGTCTCGCTGGTGGAATAATTGTCCAGGTCTACGGCCACATTCTTCTTGTCGCCCCACACGTATTGCTCCAGTCCGGGATAGTCGATATACGGATTGCGGTTGCCCTGAAGGGCGTAGATGGCCTCGTTGCGGGCGATTTCCTTCTCGCTCACCGGGTCTTCCTCCGCCCATTTCAGCAGCATCGTAATGGCCCAGGACGAAAGCGAGGGATAAGTGTCGGACGAGATCATGTCGCTCGAACAGGAAGACATCACGTCCTGATAGCACGTCACCATGTAGAACAGTGAACGGGCGATGTCGCCCTTGTATTCGTCATTGGGCTCAAACACCGTACCGCTGTATCCGCTCACGCTCGAACTGCCGAGTTTGCTGAACGAGTTGGCCGAGGTATAAGTGGTCGAACTCACCTCGCCGAAAGGATAATTGCTGCGCCTGTTGTTCACATAGCCGTCGGTGGGGTAGAGGTGGAACACGTCACATTTCATTTGCCCTGACCTGCTGGCACCCTTAAACCAGCTCTGGGGGAACGTGTGCTCACGGTTGTAGCAGTCGCCCTCGCCGGAATAATTGCCGGCCTGGTCCGTGCCGTAAGTGTAATTGGTGATGTTGGAATAGATGTCCCAAATCTTGCCGTCGCTGCGCAAGTCGGTCGTCTTGAAGGCAGTCCACACTCCATCGTAACCGATACTGGTGTGCGACGAGATGATACCGTAGAGCGCCGTCTTGAGCGTTGCGCCGTACTTGCCGTCGGCATTGTCGTAATAGCCGTCCGGAATGCCTGCCGAAGCGGTCACCGCCGCCCATATCATACAGGCCAGGAGTAAAATCTTCTTCATATTGATAGTCGTTTTTGTTGTTTCGTCTTCGATTTACGTCCAGTGATTATATCAGGGCATAAAGGTACTGTAAAAACCGCAAAGCGCCAAATGTTTGGGGGATTTTTTAATGTGGAGCGGGTAACGTGGAGCGGGGCCGCCCCGTGCGGGGCGACAGTGAGGGGAAGTATGAAGTGAACAGCTTAAAAGTAAACTTTTCGCAGTTCACCTGCGTGAAAAGCAAAAAATTTCGTTTTTTCTTTGTTTTTTGTTCGGTTTGCACTATCTTTGTCCCCTGAAAACATCTATAGAGACGTTTCCGAGAGGAGACGCGCCAACCTGCGTAAGAGCAAGGTGGTCCAACGATGTGATAAGTGCTGACTTATAACTCTTACTTGTATGCAGTATTCCGCATTTTATCCCGTAGCCCCCGCCAAGTGCATGACATTCGTCGTGTGCCGCTCTTCTGTCGTCGTGTGCCGCCGCCTCCCGCTGCGCTCTTCGGATGTTTTTAAATCCAACAGTATTAATCATTTAAAAACAAAAGAAGATGAAAAAGAAAGAAAAAGAGTGGATGCATGCGCAGCAAGAACGCATGAAGCGTGTGAAGACAAAGTATTGGGACCCTGCCTACACACGTGTACGGACAGGGTTTGACGACCTGCCCGTGCTCAACAGGGAAGAGACGGCTTTCGTCCTCCGCACGCTGAAGTATCACCTGGAGGAACGAGTCGGATGGACCATGTCGGACGAGTATTTCGTCACGGTGATCAAGACCATTCCCCGATTGCATGCCGCTTCGCCGGCATTCGGCGGTCTCAACGACCTGGCGTTTATCCAACCGATCAACAGATTGGACAAAGATTTCGGCGTACCGGACTGTCTCCCTCGCTGGGGAGGGTTTCTGGGTTATTTCCGCGTATTTGATTTTAAGGATGATTGCGACGACCGCCATTACGAGGACCTGCTGCTCCACATTCCCCATTCCTCCACGGTGATACCTAAAGAGGGAAAAAGTCTTTTCGGTCATCCGGAATCATTCGACGAGGAGGAAAAGAAACTCATCGACTGGTATACCGACGAACTCTTCGCCAATGACGATGACGACGAGCGCATCGAGAAAGTGGTCTTCCCCTATTGCCGGCTCTTCTGCGACGTGGAGCGCCTTCCCGACGATCCGTTGGAGAAAAAGGGCCTTGGGATATACAAGACCAATTTCCCCTTATTTGAGCCGGGTCCAATCCGGCAATGGGCCGACAAAAAGTATTCTTATAGAGAGTACTTAAAATATCACGAAGAGGTGATAATGAAACTCGTCGAAAAGGGTTACCGGACACTCCTTCTCGACTGCCACAGTTTTTCGGCGCTCCCCAATCTGCTCAATCCGAATCCGCCTCAGGACATCGACATCTGTATCGGATACAATGAGGACAACAGCAAACCCCGTGACGTGGTTATCGGCAACATCCACAATTTCTTCCTGTCCAGAGGATACCGTGTGGGCATCAACACGCCCTTCTCCAACAGCAAGACCTTCGACGTACCGGGCGGAAGCCGTTACCATTCCGTCATGATAGAGGTCAACAAGTCGCTCTACATGGATGAGAAGACGCTGGCCAAGACCGACGGTTTCGACCGTCTGCACCACGACCTGCAAGACCTCTACGCCTCCCTGCTGTATATGCGGAGAGAACAGAAAATCGTCTGGAGATGTCCGCACCACGACCCCAAGGAATGGTTCAGCGAGGAAGAACTCGAGGACGTGATTATCGGTGACCCTAAACCGGAGACGCCGCCAACTGAAACCGAGCCGGAGACACCGCCTGCCGAATCCAAGCCCCAGCCGGAGACACCGCCTGCCGAATCCGAGCCCCAGCCGGAGACGCCGACAGCCCCGCGGCCCAAGACCCGGGAACAGGAACTGGAAGAGAAGCGCGAGGCATGGATTAAGCGGGCGGCCGAGGAACTGAAGTCGCAGGGAGTAAGCGAAGAGGAAATCCGCCGCCGCCTCGCAGAACCGTATTGACCTACCTCAGCACCCTCACCAAATACTCCGACACAATATCCGTAGCCAGGACGATATCCTGCGAGAAACCGTGGTCGAAGTATTCCAGGGCGACATACTCGCTGCCCGGCCAAATCTGATGATACCGCTCCCCGTAGGAGTAGGGCACCACCCGGTCGAACGTGCCGTGGAGGATGAGGGCAGGCCCCTGATAGCGGGCCGCCGTCTCATAAATGGGAAGCCGCTTGGCCGTCCTCACATAGTCGTACCCCAGGTGCATCCGGCCGAAGTCGATATAGTCTGTAGGCAGGTCGGGATTATACATCTTGCCGAACGTACTGCCCCGGATGGCATCCTCGCGGAGCACGGCAGCCGGAGCCATGAGCACCACGGCACGGAAAGCGTCCGTGCCGAGCTCACCGGCCGTCATGGAAGCCACGACGCCGCCCTGGGAGTGACCCGCGATGGCGATGCCGTCCACGAAAGGCAGCGCCTTCACATAGTCGTACACCTTCTTGGCGTCCGATATCTCGTTGGGCACCGTCATGTCGACAAAGTCGCCCTCGCTCTCGCCGTGCCCGTTGAAGTCGAACCGGATGGAGGCGATGCCGTGCGCCTGCAGCGAGTCGGCGATGTTCTCAAACATCTCGCCGTCCTTCTTGCCGCCGAAACCGTGGCAGAGCATCACCATCGGGCACTTCTGCCCCTCCGCCAGCACAGGCCTCTGCATGATGGCCTGCAGTTTGCCGTGGTCGCCGTCGATGGAGAGCCGCTCCTCGGCGCCGCCCGGCGTCCTGGCCTCCCCGAAGTTGTCGCGCAGATATTTCTCCACCCTGTAAGGCTGGGAGGTAGACATCACCACCTTGCCGTCGGGACCTACCACCACCATCGACGGAATCCACCTCACGCCGTAAGCCTTGGCCGTCTCCGACTCCCGCATCCTTTTCAGTTGGCTGCAGTGGGTATACCCCAGTCCGTGCTTGGCGATGGCGCCTTTCCAGGCCTCCGCGTCATTGTCCATGGAGACACCGATAATCTCCACTTTCCGGCCATACCGCTCATACATCCTCTTCACCAGCGGCAAGTCGTGGATACAGTCGGGACACCACGACGCCCAGAAGTCGAGCACCACCGTCCTGCCCCTGTACTTGCTCAGCCGCAAGGTCTTGCCCTCCGGCGTCCGCATCTTGAAGTCGGGCGCCGCAGCCCCCGCCTTCACCAAGTCCTTACAGTAGTAATCATCCACCTCCTTCGCCTGGTCCGTCCACTGCGCGAACGCTGCCGCCGACACGACCAGCAGCAGCGCCGTCGTCAAAATCTTCTTCATCTCTTTTCCTTTCAGTTGAATGGTTAAGTCATCATATCGGGCATAAAGATACAGGAAAAAGGGCGAAGCGCCAAATTGTCGGGGGATTTTTTAGCGTGGAGCGTGTAACGTGTAGCAGGAATACTTATAACATGAATATCATCTCGAAGAGATGCAGTCCGAGCGAAGCAAGGACCTGGTAGCCGGGGATGTGACGCCTTAGGCGGCACCCTCAGAGGGTAGTCCTCTATACTTTCAGAGGGTGTGTCAAAATAGACATACTCTCTAAATATAGTCGTTAAGTATTGCGATAAGTTGTTGAATAATCGGCTGGAGCGAGGCGTTAAGAAAATCTGAGAAGCAGTAGCCGTTAAGAATTTGCGTGTGAACGAAGCCTTCAGGCGAAGTTCATCGATAGCAAA
>Ga0181612_182181_pt1 | contig 18454 bp, 8 predicted proteins | sample HoacroProtozoa21_FD_119630 | JGI IMG/M metagenome (GOLD analysis project Ga0181612, IMG submission 119630) | Hoatzin crop microbial communities from Cojedes, Venezuel. Combined Assembly of Gp0051906, Gp0051904, Gp0051908
GTCAGCAGCTTCTTTGACTCTATCAATTCAGCATATTTTCCCCCATCTGTCAGTGAACAGCAGTGCAGTAAACAAGAACCTAACTTAGCTATGAATATATAACAAAGTAAATCACCCATACCAATTTAAGTTAAATTGTTATGGCTGGCAAAAAAGGCACATATTAGAAAACTGCTAGATTTGGACTTGAACAACTGATCATACATAGCAACATGAAAACAGTGTGCCTTGGTCCCTGGCGTTGTAGGCCTAACAGCACATCTTCCTCTTAGGTAGGCAAGTAAAAGTCATCTTCTTGGGAACAGTAACAGATTAAACAGCGCTAACTGGGTCCTCAGCTACACAACAGGTGCTGGCACTTCAGAAATCACTATTCTCTGTAATATCTGATTTCAGGTGTAACTAACTTACATAAAAACGAAGATAAAAAAGGAACCCATTAGAGCTTTCTGGCCTGAGTGCAGAGGAGGCATTAATACGAGTTCATGTTTGGCATATAATAAAGCAGCCTAAGGCTTCTGTAAACTTTCACTATCTGGTACCTGGGTAACACACTAACTCAAAGAGCTGTTTTGTGGGAGATAAGGTGGAATTGCCAACCACATCCTCTCCTTTGGACAGACTTAGAAAAATTGACCTATTCCCATTTTCTGATCATCTGACTTAGGATGGTTTTCAGAACTGTGAACCTCATTCACAAAGGGAAGCTTCCCTCAGGTTCAGAAAGAGTATACAAGTCCTGATTCACAAGCATATATAACCTTTCTGGCATTTCTTATTAACTAGATTTTTTTATTAATTAGGCTGCTAGGCAGGTGCTTAAGGCAGCCTAGCTAAAGATAAATCTGTAAAGCCTTTTGCAGACATGAGAGGAAACTCGCACTAGAGACCAACTAAATATGAACTGGCTCTGAAAAATAAGTCATGTAGACATAATCAAAACATGCCAAGCTTATTAGTTAAAGCACCATGACTGCACAGCTGATGGTTAAAGTTAACTCAAACCTGGACAGCTTGCATCACAGACAGAGTAAACCTTCATCTGTTTGCAAAAGTGTGTGCAGACATACCCCAAGTACATAACCAGCTACACTGGGCAGATGGACACCCAAGATCTCGGTGCTGCAAAGCTTGGAGTTTTAGCACGTAATGTCTCTTTATGACTAGCCCTTTAGTTTCCTCATCTCCTGTGTGTCCATCAGTACAAATATGATGATATTATTTACCTTCTATCGACATAGCTTTTAGGTTCAATATATTTAAATTTCCAAGGCATTTCGGGAGTTTTCTTTACATTCCTCCCCGTTTCCCCTCTCTGTCTTCAATTAACACTGTGCCTTTCTTTGTAGAACATTCCACTCTGTTTGCTCTGCTTTTGTCTCCACCCAGTCTTTCCCCGAAACACTGAAGGCAAGAGCAGAACTTTCCAATCCACAGTGTTTGGAATGGTTCATAATTAGGCAAAATGCGTTCACCGACACCTCTAGCTATTGCTCATTATGAAGAGGCTGAGAAAACAAATGAAGGAAAAAGAATTAGGGCAGTGACTAACTATGGAGCCATTTGAGAATTACAGGCGTAATGAATAGCATTCTGGAACAAGAGAACTCTGGCCACACAGACTGCCTTCTTTGGTGAACTGTTGAGAGTTTATTTCTGTCATTCTTCTTGACCAAAACCAGGTAACCTAATGGCTTTCAAAAGGTGGAAATATTTTACAAGTTTCAGTTAAAATGACTATTTAAACATGAAATGGGTGGCCTGGGCAGACTGTCAAGACAGGCATAGCACGGATTTACCTCTTGCAAACTTTCCCATGATGTAATTTTACTTAAGGACATATGCTTTCATGTGGATTGCATGGTTTCTTTTATAAGGGCAGAACCAAAGTTTGAAGCGCAGAAAAATTTCAGATCCTGTAGTTAGGGAATCCTTTTGAAAGCAACACATGGCTTTCGTTGGCTTTGCTTTTCCAGAAAGAAAGCACAGTGAGTCTAAGCAAAGGAGAACAGACTGGAAAAACAGAATGCAGCTCCAGACTAGAGGTACAGCAAACCTCATCATAAAAGTTTACACATAGACAATAAACAAAAATCTTGCATCAGAGCCAAGTTACAATTACAGCAATGCAAAATTAAATGACTGGAAGAAACACATTCTAGCATCTGCTAATTAATATCAGTATTTCACAAAGCAGGAGGTGAGGGGTGTGGAGAGCAGAAGTATCTTCGAATTGTATTTTACTCTTCCAAAAACAAAAAATTTTATTCAAGTCTTGTATTCTGTCAGGGCTTAGCCCTGCAGAAAACAGAGCAACCACAGCTCTCAAAAGTACAGGACACTTCATGGCTTTCAGCACCTTGCAGAACAAAAATATACTATTGTATTGCATTTATGAACACAAACACTAGCTTTTCAAATCCATGAACCAACACAGCAGACTTTTGAGTGAGGTATACAACACATAGGCTATGGAAACTGAATCTGACCCAAAGTCAATTGAATGATTCCTATCAGTTTCTCTGGGACTGGGATCAGGCATTTATGTGCTTTTGAAAGAGGCCAGATTGACAGCCCTGGAGACCCTAAGTTCTATTTATCCACATAACAAGCACAGTACAGGCAGGAGCATGTGATCTTAACCCACATTGAGTCCCCTGACAGAAAGCCTCATTCGTTCATTGGAAGAACAACTTTTTCAGGTGAAAAGGGAATTCAGTTTGGGCAGCCCATTTACCCCTTGGGCTTTCTGCTGAAGCTGCCAATTACAGTCAAATGTTGGCAGCTTATTTCTCCTTCCCCAAACTATTGTCACCTCTGGTGGTGCAGATTTAATTGAAACAGTTCTGCCTCGAGTTGAAGAGAGGATTTGTAACTTACTCCAGCCACAGCTGTGGCTCACTAAACCAAGTAGCTTTGCAGACTTATTTATTATGTTCTCTTACAAAATTAACTTGAAGTGTCAAACGACCTTGAGAAAGCCCTGACATTCAAGAGAAGGTAGCACCCACTCCTTAAATTTGCATTTATTTGCAAGTACATCATGATAGTGAGAACAGGCATTGCTGACATCTTTGGTTGACACAAGGGGATTGATTCTTGTGCAAAAGGCCATCACAAACACCAACAAATTCCTCAGCGGAGGGGTACCTTACAGCCTTGGTCTGTCATCTATTTATGGAAAAGTTTCAGCCACATTAAATTCTTAAAGGAAATAAATGAAATAAGGCATTTCAAATATGCCAACATAAAAATAATCTGTTAATCTGCTATATTTTTCCATCTAGAAATTATTTCACTGTCTGATGCATATGTATTTCCCACCTTGTGAATTTCAGGCAAGACTTCCATTATGGAATAAATCCAAACAAATCAGGCTTTACTGAAATTTAACAGTTATATAGATGTAACTCCAAGAATCTACAGAAATTTGGACTGGGAGCATTATGCTTTTGCTTTTTTTTTTATACAAAGAACAAAACTTCACCATATTGAACCCTCCAAAAGGAATAGTATTGTTTAATCCAAATCTACAATGTTTTGTAAAAGGGCACTAAAACTCATGTAATTTTCTTTTATCACCTAAGTGTTTCAAATAATACCATTCCTGCTGAAGAACAAGTCTCTTCCATTTCCTCACTTATCCACCCTCAACCTTCAGCACACTTCCACCTGCCCTGTCCCACATGGCTGCAAACCACCAGCTCAGAGGTGAGGAATGAAGGTCTTGTCCCTGTAATCCACAACGGAGTTGACAGAGCTCACGTGACGTGTGTGAGAGTCACATTCCCCAGCCCAGCGAGGGGCTTTCAGGCAGCTGACATGAAAGTCAGCTCTGCATAAGGGTGTAAGTGGTTTCAAGAGAGGGTCTCTGGTAATTTTCAGGATGTCAGCTAGCTCTCTAAACACTTACCTCATGCTATCCAGCCTTTTACCATCTAGGTTTGACACAATGCACGCGCACACACAGAAAGCTTTGCAGCTCATGACACTCTTCAGCACATACAGATGAAATCAGTCTAAGCAGTTTTCCACCACACTGACTCCATACCGGGGCTATATCATTCTGTCCATTAAGAAAGTTACAGAAGGGAAAAAAATGACCATTTGAAAAGTAAGAGGCGCAAAAAAGTTCCAAGTTCCAGTCTATCCTCCCCTCAGTTTACAGGCATGTCAGGCTCTTGAGAACAAAGGCCAGGAGAATTTCACAACACAGAAGGGTCTGGTTCAGCTCAGGATCCCTCCAGAAGCTTCCCCTGATGTCACTGCTCCACTATTAGCAGCATTGCCACTTTGCGCTTTCCCTTCCCTTTCCACATTGGCATACAGCTGAGGACACAAAAAGAGAACTTAACTATGTCGAGTAGTTGTGACACCTGAACATGATACTGTTTGCAAAATTGTCAGATTACAGCACCACATACTGTAGAGATTGCCTTGCATTTCTCCTTTCCTTAAAATTTTGATACTGCAGAAGTCACACTTTCCACTTCAGGTCTTGGAATACATGAACATTATCAGTGCACAAAACCCTAACAGCCTTCATTATGTTTATCCTCCATGCTTCTGCATAGCAGGACAGTGCTTCTGTCCCCGTTTTACAAAAAGAGAAGAGATTTGTGCTCAGCCCAGACAAAACTGCTTACATGTCCAACTCCTGTTGAAATCAGAGGCATGTGAATCAGGGGCACTGAACAGCTAGGTCTAAGGTTATTTGCACCAACTCTCATGGGACATCTGCAGCAGACTCAACAGCTTCCATTCTCCTCCATCCCTTGCTTCAGCTACCATTTGCCTGCCCGTTGCTTTAACAACTCTTTCACAACCTGGGCCAGAGTCATCTGCGTGGTTCTAAATGCAAATGGCACCATCAAAAAAAAAAAAACTTTCCTGCCTCTTACAATTCTTTACATTCCCCACATCTGCTTTTGTTGACACCCTCTGGGAAATAAAGATGAGCTCTACCCCTGACATCTTTATGGAAAAAACATAATATTAATATAGCCTTTTTATTATTATTTACTTTTTAAATGTGGAATGAATTTCCAAGCTGGCAAACAGTAGGTCTGCAAATACTTGCTGAAATACAAACTTAGTTTTCTTTGCTTGTCTGCACCACCGTGAAATTGGAATTATCATGCTGCAGGAGCACCCAACTGCAATCCAAATAGATACCTACTTCCCTCTCAGGATACTAAAATTTTCCAGCGTCTCTGACTAATTAAGGATTAACAGATCTTTGGGATCACGGCCCAGTGTAAGGAGGGGGCCCAACATCTAAGCCAGGTGCAGCAGGCACTGTGAGTCAGAGTCTAGAGCAGAAGGAAAACTCTAGCTGGCATACCTCAGAGCTGATAGCTGCCGGCTGGCTGGAGGCCTAATGTTAAGGAGCTATAATTGGGACCTTAGGGGTTATGGAAGGAGACTTATAGCACCACCCCAGAGTCTGCATCACTTTGACCCAAGGGAAAGGCAGAGGCTGAAAATCATCCCACTTGCAGGATGCTAGTTACTACGGGAGAAGAGCCAAAGAAACAGAGCCAAAACCAGCACCTTTATGCTCACAATGCCAAATCATACACAGCTTGTAAAAGACTGAAAGCAACATGCTGTGACATCTAGATGACTATCACGTGTCTGTCACCAGGCTGAGAAACCCATACCTTTCGGCAGTCTCATGTACAAGCACACAGACCAGGCGTAATTTCTTCAGAATTAATGACATCGTATTCTCACAAAAAGCAAGTGGATCAGAATAAGGCTCAGCACTTCTGGGGAGCAATGGGTTCACTCAAAGATGACTGGCCTTTAACACAAGCACGTTGTCAGTGTCAGACAAGGAAAGAAGAGGTAATCCTACTTACAGTTCATCCCTAGTTTGATAACTGCTGGCTGAGGAAAGAAAGATGTCCTCCTGATTTAGATAGGAGGAATATACTGGTCAGGCCTCTCTGCATGTGGTGAACATATGCAGGGCCTTGTTGCCACTGACATGCATTTGGCATGATTACAGAATTCAGTGATTCTGATGAACTGTCTAATCTCTTTAATTTAGATTAAACTCAAAGTGAGATGCCTCTGTTACCTGTGCAAAAGCAAGCATTTGAAAACTCCCTCCAAAACAAGGGCATATGTAATGTTCACATTAGGTCTTTTATCTTTCTACTGGATGTCATTGAATCACTTCCTCTCCCAGGGGAAACACTCAGCTACAGCATAGATGCATACAACATGGCTGACAGTAAATTACATCATGGGACAGAAAACATGACACCAAAGTGACCTTTTGGCTCAATGAAATCCCAGTTAGCTCAGTCAGCAGAGAGAATTTAGACAAATGTGGAGGTCTGATACCTTCCATCCAACAGACACCTACAAATGCAAGCACAAGTCAAAACATTGCAGTGACTTGGTTGCCTTGGCACAAGAGTGAATTCCAAATATTTCTGCATCGCCTCAGGATACAGCTCCATTAATATTCTGTCACAATCCTTCTGGTTTTTAGCAACTGATCTTTTTACTGCTTCGTGTCTGTAACTTGTCTTCTTAAAGCCACAATGAGTCCCAGTGTATATACTCTTAAAACAGCAAATGAAATCACAGAGGCTGAAATATATCTTTCATATCAGAAAGTATATTTGGATTGTGCTTCAACCCAAGATCACTGAACTAAACAATACTCTTTACACATGTTAGTCAGAATGAAAAAAGACAAAAGAAACAAAAAAAACCTCTGATCAAAGAGTAAATCATGCAGGATTCTGGATTTGGTCTGACCCTTGGTTTTGAACCCTTGTTCTCAACTCTTTCCCTAGCATCACACTCACTGGAATCAGCATCAAATATAGTAGAAGTGCTCTCAAGATGCCAGTGGGATTTTAATTATTTAAAATCTCTGTCATTTTATTAATGCAAAGACAGAATGTCTGAGCTTCGCACAGCAAAAAAAAAAAATATTCAGGATACCTGTTCTAAAGAGAATGACCAGCATAGGCTGTATTGTTTTCTTTAGTGGCCCAGTCACTGCCCTTCAGTACAATACAGGACACCAAACTCTAAACATTTAACCAGCAGATCATCAGAAGGGTGCTGGCTCAGGATACTCTTGTTGTCATTATCCCCTTGCTCTATGCAAGCATGAGAAACTTTTCTAACAATTTCCAAATTGTGGTCTACAGGGACCTGCCTTGCGCTCCTCCTCATTTCTGCAGAAGCCCTTGGAAAGAAAGAATCTGCACCAGTTTAGCTCTTGCAGCACAATAAGATGAGGACATCAGCCAGCTGGAAGCTTCCCCTAGAGGTTAAGCAAGAAACAAAAGTAAATCCAATAAACACCAACTTGAGGTCTGAAGCTGCCAGCCATAAATACGAAGCAACAGCCTTCAAGTGGAGAAAGAAACAAGACAACCAACTGGCCAATCATCAGGGCAAAGAACAGAGAGAATAAAGTGGGACAGAGGACAAAAACCTCACACAATTTACATTCTTACTTCAAAGGTATGACTGTACAGTAACAAAACCGACCCTCCACAATTGGTACAGGCATGTTCACAGTGAAAGAGGTGGTGTCCAAGTGGCATTTAAGGACAGCTCCCACAAAAAAATCACTGAACTGAGCTTTACAACAAAGGCTGAAGAAAAGAGATAAGTAAAGATACAGGGATCATAGGAAGGAGATAAAATACAACATGGATTTAGCAACAGCAGATCACGCCAGACTAATTCAGTATTGTCTTCCTAAGATAACGGATGTCTAAGGAGATACAGCAGAAAAGTACAGTAGACTTAACCTAGCAAAACTTCAAGGGATCATTTGCTAAAACACCACATCAGAAATATCTTATTACTAAAGATAGGAAAGATGGAGATAACTAGACTGGTGATGAGCTGCCTAAAAAGCTTGAATTATTTTCACAAAAGCTCCAGTTTTGGACTGGCCATTCCGTATTTTCATTAACGTTCACAGCAGAAGAGTGAGGAATGAAACCACAGAATGTGCTGATGACAAAAAGCTGTAAGGCCTTATTAATAAGAAGGCTGGAGTATCGTACAGAAAGAAGTTGCTAACTTGTGACTGGAATGAAAAAACTAGGATGTAATGTGTTTTGCATCTGTTATTTATCAAATCTGCCATGGATTTTCATACAAACAACTTTCAAACAGTATATCTAAATGAATGAAAAATTATTGGGACATATTTTCTTTTTCAGCTTCCCCGGCAGCTTCACGCAGACCTCACAAATAAAAAACATCTAAAGCTTTAGTTTAAATCTTGTGATGCAACAAACAAAATGCTTGCAGAAACTCAAGTTACATGATATCACAAAAGCGCAAGCTTGATTTTACAGCACAGAGTATATAGAACAAGGTTTTGCATTTTCTTCTGCACTAGACAAACCTAGCCATTCTGAACTAAATTCCAATAGGTGTGTACATACTGCCCCTGTACATGCTAGACTTGTGTTCAGTTACCCCTGAAGTATGGAGAACTGCCTTGAAAATGAAGATAGCATGAGTTGAGATCAGCTTGTGAAACATGTAAGTTTAGGCAACAGATCCAACAAGGCTTCAGCCCTTGAGGTACAACCGTGAAGTCCAAAACGCCACCAAGTTAGCCTGCAATAGCATGAAAATACTTTTGAAGTCTAGGGGAGCATGGGGGAGAAGACAGGTGACAGTGAATGCACACAATAACTCTAAGCATCATAGGTAACGAAGCCACAGGTAGGTCTTATTTTCTTTTAGAGGTTTCTTTGAGTTTCACCTTTTTCATGTCCATGGAGACATCACAGAAATTGGCAGAAGAAATCACACCACCCACATAGGATTTCCAATTTTCACAGGGGCAGAAACTCCAAGATATCTTTCATGATTTTAATGTCAACTCCAGTAACATTTCTTTAGTCTAGCAACAAGATAACAAAATAACTGTTCCATTATTAAATTTCAGTTTAATTTCCAACATAAACTACCATTTTAAATGCAATATATTTGGGTATAGAACTGATAAACAATGATTTCCTATCACGAACAAAAAGCTAAAGATGAAAAAATGTTCTATAAAACTGCTTTTGAAAATACTATATTTGAAGAAGGAAAAAACAGTCTCCATATGGCCTCATTCTCCTCGGTGGATCCGAGTTCAGCCCAGGCTATGTTTACTACATTGCATCTGTCATTCCTCTGACTGAGCTTCCATGTGCATCACAGGAAGCCCAGGAAATCACATACCATAGAAAACTAAGTCCAATTACAGTTCACTGGTTCACAGAGATGACTGGAATGTGTAATATTTAAATAAAAATTTGTGAGAGAAACCACAGTGAAAATTCAAAACTAAATTTAGGGGAATATCTGTTTATCTTTGACAAAAAAGCCAAGAGTGCATATAGAAGGTGGGTCCTCTGATCCATCAGAAAAACAATTTCCTGGCTGTTAATAATAAATTTCTGAGGAAGAAGCCTCGCTAATTCTGGTTTCAGACACCTTTTATGAGTATTTTCTCGGCTAAGTATTTCTCAAAGAGAAGATTTTATATAGACAGTGTTCAAGGCCTTGATTCTGTAAATACTTATGTACAAGAACAATTTTATATATACAAATTGCAGCCTCTTGTTAAATGGGATGTTCACTGGCATGATGTTACTTATTTAGCTCTTTAATATTGTCACTAAAGCTAAGCTAAAAATACAGTGAGACCTGGAGGAATTACATGTGTTTAACAACATGAGCATGCTATCTTTTTTCTTCAAAAAATTATTCATTCACTTCATATTCTGTGAAGAATTATTTGAAACACAGTTTTGTTGAACTCCCACATGTTTCTGGATTCTCTGACCACCATCTGCTCTATTTTCTGCTATTCACTCTCACTATGGGACCGGTGATCCAAGTCACTGGTATTTTTGCTGTTCAGTTGAATGACTAGGCTTTTATAACAAGAAAAAAATAGATATTTCAAGATGGGTGTGTACTGTTTCTGAATAGAATGCATTTATATGCATCTTTGGAAGGCACACTCAACCTAAAAACTGAGAATAAAAATTATGATAAATATTTTTTCCCAGAAAATTAATTTGAAGACATCACAGCCTTGTTTCTCTCTTTAGAGTTTCATTTTAATTTTTTTAAAATGTAATTCCCCAAAATGCTAACAAAACAAAGTTCTGTCAATTAGATGAAGGTTTTTGAAACTAGCTCCAGTTTAGGGAACATTTTCCTAAATAACAGCTTGAATGCACATGTAGGAACTGAAAAAAAAAACTTATTTGGCTTAGCGCGAGTATCTGTGCATGCTCACACTTTGCTCTTTTGTTTCACATAACTTATTTTAAAAAAGCATCACTTAAAGGATATATTCAGCTCTGTGTCACTTGTAAACAAATCATGGTCTCCAGAGAAAGAGCAGAAAAGTGAAGAGGCTTCTCCCTCTCCCAGTCACTATGAGCCTCAAAACCTTCATGCTGAACACTGTCATGCGTGTCATATGGCCAAGCTGCAGTTGCTCTGAGAAACACAGTAGTGGCTTGTAAAGATTCATGAAAACAGACAAGTGCAAAGGGATAAAAATACGACAGAAAAGTATTTTCCAATTAACGTCTATGGAAACCTAGTCAGTGATCCTCCAAAAAAGGAACAGAAGGAATCTCATGTGATTCCATTGCCTCTCCTGAACATTCCCAACTAATAACATGTGCTCACTGAATAAATTGAAATGGCTGGTATGTTTGAGACAATGAATGAAGTAGTTGTAGTGAATTACCTGTTTATCATTACTTAAAATGTTAATACAAATTAGCATATTTTAAGCTCTCACTGAATTCCTAGTGGAACTACAAACATCCATCACAGCATTCAGGAGTCTTTGCTGAAGGATCACACAAAGAATCCTTTGCGGAAAGACAAGGGGGAAAAACAGTCTCTAGAGAATTCTGTCTGGTTTTCTTCAATATTCTCCCTGCAATTCTCCATCTCTGGAAGACAAAGGAGAGAGAATCTTCTCCCTGATGCTACTGTGAATTTAGCTTATGTCTTTGTGTCTCCATGGAGACAATGTAAACACATCTGTTGTCTTTTTGCACTTGTGATGGAAGCATTCTACACAGAATTCATCATTGCAGGGAACAAAAACGTTATCTCAGAGCAGAAACAGCGAGAATTCTTTACCACAGTGACCAAAGCAGACCTGGCTAATTCATTCCCATCAATGCTCAGTATCACCAGAAGAAAAGACTAGTGAATCTAAAATTACATCTTAAAGCTCAGGGATTGTGCCTCTTGACAGTAAAATTCAATGTTTAGTAAGATAATAGATATTAAGCTCACCTTGCAAGAGGAGAAAGAAATATAAATGTAGAATATTCAAGGTCATCAGATGAAATGCAACATTCTAGAATTCTGAAATGTCAGTATATTATAATACTGCCACAGGTGTTATAAATTGTTGCCCCTCTGTGTAGCCACTACAAATGAATAACTTCCAAGACCTGACAACAAAGCTTCACTGGGGAAACTATTTAGTATATATATTATTTGTAACCTTATTTTACATTTTCTCCAACGTTTATTCATTGCTAGTTAATGAAAGAGGAAAACACATTGCACTACAACCATGTCAAAGTTATTTGTTCATCTCATTAAACACATTTCAACTCCAGAACTGGCAAAGGAAAGCAAAAGTTTAAACCAGCGTTCACTGTTTCAATAGCTGCATGTTCATTCAGCACCTGAAGTGTGTTAAGCTGTTTTTTTACCAGTAATATAAATGTCCCATGTTCCTTGTTAATACATGAATATAACAGAGTATACCAAACATCACTGTCTGCAAAATGAGGAAATATGAAATCAAGATATTCTACCAGAATTTTAGTGTTTTTAACAAAACCAAACCATTGATTTTAGAAAACACATTTACCACACCCATACAACCTTCAATACACATTCCTAATATTTCATCATTTTATGCTTCTTTCCTGCTTGTGAAATCTTAAGCCTTCAATATGAAATAGTTCCATGCTGCATTAATCAGTTCTTGGCTGTGACTGCAAGCCTAGAAATAAGAAATTCTTTCCATAAAGCACTTTCTCTTATACAGATGTGATTAGTCTTTGCCACGCAAAGTCCTCACAGTAATAAAGAAACAGAAATGTTGTTTTAAAGATATATTGGAAATTGCAAATACCAAAAGTCTTTGTTATGGACTAGTAAAGTAGTAGTAGTTTGCTTTAAAGAAAAAGGTTAATGCATATGCTTTATAGGGGGAAATTAAGAATATGGAAAACAACTAATTAGTTTATTTGACAGATTATTATTTTAAAGACCCCTAACAGGTCTATGTGACAAGCAATATAGTGTTCTTCCTTCTAATGCTCATGTTACAGCATTCAGAGCTTCAGATTCTGATAATATGGTCCACCTTAGGCCTTTCCAAAAAATAACCAAAGACAGGATTTTTTATATCTTTGCTTTGTGCTACTAAACAACTACAATTTCCCAGACCTTTGGGACTGAAAGAAGTGTATACATGCAGCCACTGTGTATAACAGCATATTCATTTGTATAAAAATCTCTAGGCCCTTTCATTAAAAGCATGAGTATATTTAAGTAAATCCTATTTATTTGTCTTTAACTAAATACTTGCTTCTCCAATAAGCACCCAGAAACAAAGCAGGCATCCATCTATTCTGTGTAAGCCTCTAAATGAATGACACTACCTGACAGTGTTTTACAACATTTAACATTTCAGTTATTTTCTTCCCTACTAAAGAAAGCTATAAAATTGTAAAAGTAAAAATATGCAAAATTACTTTTGTAGCACTGAAATTATAGAAATAATTCCCTTCTCATGGAAGTCTCTTTGCTTTGCAAGACAAGTGGCAGAACTACACATGCAAAAGGGAATAAATCATTCAAACCCTTGGAGCTCTTCCCCCCACTTTTCTCCACCCCAAGCTTCTTTCCATTCTTATCATATAATTAAGAAAATAAAACATCATATAACAGAGTAGAGAGAATGACAACAATAAAAAAGTAACAAATTTAGAAAATAGTACTAGGTAGCTACTCTAGGTTAGTTACTTACAGTGCAAAAGCTACTTCCCTACAGAGTTTCCACCTACAGCTTTTTAAGTTCTTGCTGTTGTCAGGGTGTATGTATTTGTATGTTCACACTAGTTTGAAAGAAGGTGTTTCTCATCACGATTCATCAAGGAAAGTAAATACAAAGAACCTGAATGTAGAGAAGTAAACTTTTAACAACACTCTCTAGTTCAACAGGACAACAGGTTGTAAACCTGTTCTGCTCCTAAGTGAAACGAACTGACAACATCTCCATTGACTTTAATGGAACAATACACTTTGCACATGCAAAAGGACGAATTCTTGGAATTTAATTTATTTTGTTAGTATCCTCCCATGAAAAACTCTGTAGGTATGTAAAATCTATCTCCAAAATCAAATCAAAATCTTAAGAAAATGAAATAGTGTCTTCCATTAACTTGGATGGATACTGAATCATACTCTGAACCATTAGCACAAACACCTGCAAACCCAATAATTAGATAATTAGATAATTAAATAGATAATTATAATTATTAGATATTTATTGTTCTACATTTTAATTTTTGAACAATGATAATCTGCTATACATGGATTACTATAATTTTTTCCTCAGAATTCTGTTCTACTGTGTTCATTTCATAATATTTGTTCTCCCCTTAGTTATAGTGTTTATTAAATAATGTGTTCTGGTTTATATCTACCTCCTTTCCCTACTAAGCTTGTTACATGCTTCATTCAATAAACTGTATAGCCAGCTCCCTAAAAATAAACACGTTTACTTCTGAGATGTCATAACCATAACCTCTGAGATGTCAAAGCCATAAAGGATTTAAATTCATCTGATAAAGAAGAAAAGAGATGACTGTGGACAAGACCTCAAACTTAGGTTTTATCCCTTTGAATCTCAATACTTCAAATTGTCCAGAAACTCATATGAGATTGGGGTCTGGGCACAACAGGCATTTGTCTGACCTTCATGCACAACTTGTACTGAACAGATATGCATTGTTGGGAGGGATTATGCCTTCCTGGCAAAATAGCTACCAACATCATGAGGAAGAATTAAAGTAATAACATGAAAGAAAAGAAGCTTAAGCATAAACTTCCTTTAGGATAGTAATAAATATAGTGATATTTACAGCTGTCTGCAAAACACCGAGTAAGTTTAAAACACATGGCTTGGAATCATTTTGGTGACAGGCACAAATGCAGAGAATGCATGAAGTAGTAATGTGAAGTGCAGTGCTCTTACATTCACAAAGAAACATCTATTTATATATTTTTTGGTTCTAGCATAAATCTCTCTCTGCCTCTGCCCCACCCATAAACCAGACTTGCCTAAGTCTTACTTTCTTTCACCAGTCACAGATAGAAAACACCCGTCTGGCTTCCTACTCTGAAGGTAAAGCTATTCATATCATACCAACTTATGTTTCTGATGAACAGCACCTTACACTTCAGTTTTATGCAAAACCTATTGCAATTAACACAAAAAGGTCTTTGACATCAGTGGACTTTGAATCAGTCTTCAAACACTAAGCTCAGCATGCAAGTGATGTGGGAGCAGAATAAACACCTTATATCCAGGAGCAGGCAAAAAGAAAATCAAATGTCTAGAATTAGACAACACTGAGACTAATGAGAAGAATCCTTTCTGTTCAGGTGAGAAAGAAATATCAGGTTCGTTGTTTGCTAGTTTTCAGATATTCAGGCAGGTTTCTAAAAATAAGCTGTTGCTTCAATTTGCTTTCAATTTCCTTAAGAGAAGAACTTTAAATCATATTACAAAGGTTTGGAAACCAGCTTCTGTGAGCTGCAGAAGGCTGAATAGCATCCAGCTTCTGTCTAATTAGCTCAGGGAGAAACTGGAAGGTGAGATTTTGCTAGTCCAACCTTAACATATAAAAGAGTCTTCCTTTCCAGAACAACAAAAGACACTGTGAAGAATTCATACTTTTGTTTCAGTGTTGGGTTTATCCATTTAAATGTTTCACATTTGTTAGCTTCGCAGCTGCCATTTTTATGCTAGTTAAACATCTTAACTTTCAATATTTATTTTAGAAAGGTATTGTCTACCTTGAAATAGGAACCCCCCAGGCAGGAAGAGATGTTAGCATTCATGTTGCAGTTTAAACTTTTAAATTGCTAACTAGACATGCATGATGTCCCATAAACTTCCAGAGACGTGTCACAGAGAAGATGCACACCAAGTCATGTTCTCTCAAAGGACAGGTCAGATGATTAAAGCTGAAGCCATTAGTCATTTCATAGCTTATTTGTGTTGGCCATGATTTTTTTTGCTTTTCAGAATACTTAGCTAAGGAATTTCAGGACATGGCAATGCTTAAAGTGAAAAAGGCACAGTAATCTCTTCAAAGGATGAAAGGAATTTGATTTTATAATGTCAAACTTTTGACTGCATAATGCATAGTAAAAGGAGCTTGTAGTTTTTTGTTTGACAAAACCACAAAATTATCCTTGGGGATGATCTGAAAACTTTCCCTTAAGTTTTTGCAGAGTAAGATAGAAGTCAAAACGGCTAAGCTACTTTTCAATAAAAGAAACATTTCTCATTGTCAAATATAAGGCCATGGATTGTCATCCCAGGGTAGAAGTCATTAGTCAGTATTTACCAACAATATTCTTCTTCAGCTATGGCTGACCAGCCTGGGTCTGACAGCGCCCAGCTCTGGGCACACATCCAGCTGGCACTCTTGGATCACAGTAGGCTCTTGTCCCTTTGTCAACTTTGCTGGCAAAGCATCAGCACAGATCCCAGGGATGAATTAATCTACTGTACAAATATATACTGTGGAATCTTCCCTTGGGAAAAGAGTCCATGTTCACAGAAAGCTGTCATTCTGATTGAAAGTGTCATTGGTGCAGGGAATGGTATCTAGTTACAATTGAAGACATTTATTTGAATTTATTCCATAGCTTTTCCAGAAGGACATCCACTAGAAGCAGCTTCCAAATATCAACAAAGAACACAGAATGTATATTTTCTTGATATATTTAAAACATTACAACATTTCAATGTTTTTATATTTCATTCTTTCAAAAGGTCAAAATGATATTAATTTGGAGAAAAATCTAGAATTAAAAAGGAGGTAAAAGGACTTTTGGCCACTGTGGTTTCTTCCTCCTCATTCACTAGTTTTCAAACGGAAACAACTAATTATGTTCACTATCTAAAGTTTTTTAAAACATAAAACAAGTATACCAAAACAGAAAAAGACTTTACCCTCCTTATTCCTACCCAGCCAAAGTATCATAGGAAAATTGACACAGAAAGTGGAAAGAATACAGTAGGTCTAGAAACTCAGAATTCTTCACCATTCTAGTTCAAATCCATTAGAGCAAGTGACACTGCTGCTCATTAATTTCAGACGCACAGAATAAAAAATTCATATTGAACATCTTGTTTACTAGAGGACTGCCTTTACTGGGCAGCACTATGGAATTAGGTACGACATTGGTAACAATCTGAAGAGTCTGTCGTGTAAGAATTGACTGGTTTGACTGATATTCTGAATTACTTTTCCACTCACAGTGAAAAATGATGAAACACATATGTAAAGTGTGAAATCCATTATTTCCTAACAGACTTTTGTCATAACAGCTATTCCTCTGTACAGAAATACAGAATAGCCACACATTTTTCATCTCTCTCTTTCATATGTGAGCACTTTAAAGCAGTGGGATGAGCTCATATTTGGGAAGTGAGTTTTCTCTTGACTCACCATAGAAGACAGGCAGCAGAACACAGGAAAACATCTAGTCAGAGATAAAATAAACCAAGTATTAATGCTGGATGTCCAAAGCCACAGAACAAATAAAGAGTGCTCAGAGACAGAATCAGGGAAAAGAACCCCAATGTCAGGGCCCTGAGCACAACCTCCCCACTCCTGGAGGTTTGGCTGCTTGGGCTGAGGACCAACAGAGACAGTGCAGCCGAGGGCTGCCTGTGTCTCCGAGGGTGTAAGCCATAAATCCCATGCCTAGGGCTGGAGGTTGAACAGTATACCGGACTTTTCAACCTATGAACCCGGCTTCTGTGTTCTTGATTGAAGAGCTATACCAGAAAGTATAGAACAAAAGTCATTTACTGGACCTCACTGAGACTGAAGTGTGAAAAAGCAGTAAGTTTTAGGCACAACTGATTGTGTTCCTCCATGGTTGGTTTCTGTTAGATTCATGGCAAAGCATCTCTGTCTATTTCAAAATATCTTGTCATTGTGATAAAGGGTGTGCATCAAATCCTAAGGACGTTAAAGTCAACACATATACCAAAGTCTTTCTGAATGTTATCTGTATGGTAAGTGGATATGTATTATGGACGGTCTAAAACAAACAGCCACCTTCTTTAAGACAATTCCTGTCATCTTGTAGTGTTGATAGAAATATATCTTATTGTCTCATAGTGATACTTAACATGGCCCATCATCTCTTCAAAGCAGGCTAGCCTCTGCCCAAAAAGAGCATGTTATAACTAAACAACATAGAAGAATCTGTTGCTGAGCAAGAATTTTGTGTGTTAAAAGCAAGACTTCCCATTTCTTCCATATAGGTCCTGCACAAAATCAGCATCCAGTTAATGATACAATGTGGTAAATATTTCTGATCCATGTGGAACAGAAGTTAGTTTTGCACTGAGAGAGCTGAACACTGCGTGGACTCTTCTGCAGAGCTGATGGCACAGCTGCATCTCACCAGCTGCTGTCTGTATGAAACCTTCCCAATGTCACTTTCTAGCAAAACTTCGCAATTTGGTATCTATCTGGCAGTCAGCACTATACTGTCATCAATTCCTTCTTCTCTGAGACAGTTTCCTCTTTGAATTCAAAGACACCACTGTAGTATCGCTAATTTCAAAAACATGGCTCTCCAAACCTCTGGAGAAAAAGTTCAAGTAATTTTTTTCTGTAACAGGCCACCGCTGAGCTTCACTCATGAAACAACTGTGTATGGCTTCACTGCTTGGAACAGAAGCCAGGGCAACGAACCCATAAGTTCCATTAATGTAATCAGCACAGTGATTTAAATTACTGTGGATCTGCCCAGTACAGTTCTAGCTTATACTAAATCTAGGGGGTATTTTTGATGATGAACATTACCTAGAGTCTAAGCAACCAAATGGTGTCCTGGTGACGGAGGATGTGGAGAAGGCAGAGCTACTGAATGCCTTCTTTACTTCAGTCTTCAGTGCTAAGACAGGCCCTCAGGAATCCCAGGCCCCTGAGGTAAGAGAAGCAGCCTACAAAGAGGACGACTTTCCCTTGGTCGAGGAGGACTGTGTGAGGGATCGCTTAAGCGATCTGGATGACCACAAATCTATGGGCCCCGACGGAATGCACCCACGAGTGCTGAGGGAGCTGGCGGATGTCATTGCTGA
>Ga0181612_167193_pt1 | contig 18451 bp, 17 predicted proteins | sample HoacroProtozoa21_FD_119630 | JGI IMG/M metagenome (GOLD analysis project Ga0181612, IMG submission 119630) | Hoatzin crop microbial communities from Cojedes, Venezuel. Combined Assembly of Gp0051906, Gp0051904, Gp0051908
ACGATACGTATCCACCAAAACCCTGCGGAAGGTTCATAAAAAAGTGGGCCTTACGGATTGGATGTAAGAGTGAATGTAAATGTATATGTTTGCTTCGATTTATATTTCTGCGCGTCCCGTTTGGGGCGCGTTTTTTTGGAGAAATTTTTATGTTGCAGGTTGTGTATCCCCAACGAAAATTATCCTTATAAGAAGGACGAACGATATTTGAGATAATCTGATTCAAATAAATTTGTACAGATTGCAAAATCCTGTTTTATAAGCTATCATAATCCCAACAAATCTGTTTTCATTTCCGCTTTTTCCCGTGGAATGGAGGAATAATTGTATAGTGTGATTCAGACGGCGCTGCTGCATGGCATCGACGCTGTTTTAGTATCTGTTGAAACAGACATATCCAATGGTATGCCTTCTTTTGATATGGTGGGATATTTGTCTTCCGAGGTTCGTGAATCCAGGGAGAGGGTGCGTTCCGCCTTGAAAAATTGCGGCTATCAACTCCCGGTTAAACGCATTACCGTCAATCTGTCCCCCGCATCCCTTCGAAAATCCGGTAGCGGATTTGATCTGCCGGTAGCCCTATCCATATTAAGTTGTGATGGAGTCCTGTCACCGGAGGCGGTGGAGGATGTATTTGTGGTGGGTGAATTAGGATTAGACGGAAGCATCAAACCCTGTTTAGGGATTTTGCCCATGATGTTTCTGGCCCGGGAGAAGCAGGTACGGGTGTGCCTGGTTCCCAAAGAAAATTTAACCGAAGCCCGGCTGGTGGAGGGAGTCCCTGTGGTGGGAGTCAGTCATATCCGGGAGGCGATTTCTTTTCTGAAAGACGGAGAGATGCCGGTGGAATATACCGGTGAAATAAATGGTGGAAAAACAGGTGGAAATTCAAGTGAGACAGGAAATGGATTGAGTGGCGGTAAGGATGATTTTCAAAACATTCACGGCCAGAAACTTTTAAAACGAGCATGTGAGGTGGCAGTCAGCGGTATGCATAATTTGCTTATGATCGGGCCTCCCGGAGCAGGGAAGACCATGATTGCCAGAGCCATTCCTTCGATTTTGCCGTCCATGACCCAGGAGGAGCAGCTGGTGCTTTCAAAGATTTACAGCGTATCCGGGCTTTTTGGAGAGCGGGTTTCCCTTTTGACAAAACGGCCGTTTCGAAGTCCCCATCATACCGTTACGTCGGTGGGGCTTACGGGAGGTGGCACCGTGGTGCGGCCGGGGGAGATTTCTCTGGCCCATGGAGGTGTGTTATTTTTGGATGAGCTGCCGGAGTTTTCCAAGCAGACCCTGGAGATTTTGCGCCAGCCTATGGAGGAAAAGGTAGTGCATATTACCAGGGCCGGAGGGCAGTTTGTGTTTCCGGCGGATTTTATGCTGGTAGCGGCTATGAATCCTTGCCGCTGCGGTTATTTTCCGGATATGAATCGCTGCCGCTGCAGCCGCAGGGATATTACATCCTATTTATCCCGTATCTCCCAGCCTCTTATTGACCGCATTGATATTACGGTGGAGGCGGCAGCCATTGGATTTTCCGAGTTAAAGAAGGAGTCCGTGGAGGAAAGTTCTGCAGAGATCCGGGATCGGGTGGTTCGTGTTCATGAGATTCAAAAGCAGCGTTTTATAAATGAATCCTATCATTTTAATTCCCAGATTCCTGCGGAGGATCTGGAGAAGTATTGTCCTCTGGGAGAAAAGGAAGAAAGGTATATGGAGCAAATGTTTTACCGTATGAATCTTACGGCCCGGACCTATCATAAAATGCTTCGGGTGGCCCGTACCCTGGCGGATATGGAGGGGGCAGAGAATATCGGTCTTACGCATTTAAATGAGGCGGTATGCTATCGCAGCGCCGACAAGAAGTACTGGGAGGACAATAGTTAAATGTTGGCAGAACCACATATGAGAAATGTTTAAAGATACTGGGAGGAATACATATGACAGATTTTTATAAATATTGGCTGGCATCACTTTGCGGGCCGTCGGATCGTATGAAGCGGATGTTCTGCGAGTTTTTCGGAAGTGCAAAGGGACTTTATTATGCCAGGGCAGAAGAAATACAGGCGGTACATTATCCTTATGAGAGAACACCCCGGCGGGAATTTTTTTATCAGGGTCGGAACGAAGAGAAACTAAAGGAAGAATGGAAGCGTTTTAATGAATCCAAGGTGTCACTGGTGACTCTGGAAGATCCGGAGTACCCCAAGCTTCTTGCCCAGGTCAGCGATTCTCCTTACGGTATCTTTTATATAGGAAGAATTCCGAGTCAGTTGGAGCACTGTGTGGCCATGGTGGGTTCCCGGCGGGCTTCGGAGTACGGAAAGTGTATGACGGAAGAGATTGCCCGGTGTCTGGCCCTTTCCGGGATTTCTGTTATAAGCGGCATGGCCCGGGGCATTGACGCCGCATCCCACAGAGGAGCTCTCTGGGGAGGTGGAAAGACCTATGCCGTCTTAGGATGTGGCGCGGATATATGTTATCCACGGCAGAATCTGTCGTTGTACCGGGAGATTATTGAAAATGGCGGCGGCATTTTATCGGAGTATGTGCCGGGGACGGAGGCAAGGCCGGAATTTTTTCCTGCCAGGAACCGGATTATCAGCGGACTGAGCCGTGAGGTGCTGGTTATGGAAGCCAGGGAGCGAAGCGGATCTTTAATTACGGCGGACTTTGCCCTGGAGCAGGGACGGGATGTTTTTTCTCTGCCGGGACGCATTACGGATAGTGCCAGCGCAGGCTGTAATCATTTAATAGATCAGGGGGCCGGCATTATTTGTTCTTCGGAACAGATGGTAAAAACCATTACGGGGGAAACGTCAGAAGTTTCTGACAAAAAAGCCACAGGGGAAGTTTTTTGCCTTGAAAAAGAAGAATTGTTGGTGTATAGTTGTTTCGACTTTTGTGCCAAAGGCCTGGAGCAAGTTCATGATGAGAGCGGGCTGGACATTTTACAGTTGATGATGATTGTAAATAAGCTGTGTGCCCTGGGAGTTTTGAAGGAAACCTTCAAGAACATGTACGTGCGAACCGGCCGGGCCGTTAAATGAGGAGAATATATGTCAAATAATCTGGTGATAGTGGAGTCCCCCACCAAAGTGAAGACCATCAAGAAATTTCTGGGGAAGAATTATACGGTTATGGCGTCCAATGGACATGTACGGGATTTGCCCAAGAGTCAGTTGGGAATTGATATAGAAAATGATTACGAACCGAAATATATTACCATCCGCGGCAAGGGAGATCTCCTTGCATCTCTTCGGAAAGAGGCGAAAAAGGCCGATGTTGTCTATCTCGCAACCGACCCGGACCGCGAAGGAGAAGCCATTTCCTGGCATTTGATTTCAGCACTTCGCCTGGAGGAAGGCAAGTACAAGCGGGTGACCTTTAACGAGATCACCAAGAACGCAGTGAAAAATTCTTTTGCACATCCCCGGGATATTGATATGGATCTGGTGGATGCCCAGCAGGCCAGAAGAGCATTAGACCGTATTGTGGGTTATCAGATCAGCCCCCTGCTTTGGGCTAAAGTAAAGCGGGGCCTTTCCGCCGGCCGTGTACAGTCGGTGGCACTTCGTTTGATTTGCGACCGGGAGTCGGAGATTGATTCTTTTATTCCTCAGGAGTATTTTACCCTGGAGGTTTCCTTGCTTTTGGAGGGCGTAAAGGATCCCATGATTTTTTCCTTCTATGGTAAGGACAAGAAAATGGAAATTAACGACCGTAAGAGTCTGGATGAGATTCGAAAGGCCTGTGAGGGTAAGAGTTTTTCCGTAAAAGATATTACAAAGACCAAGAAGGAGCAGAAGTCGCCCCTTCCCTTTACCACATCCACCATGCAGCAGGAGGCATCCAAGTCCTTGAATTTTGCCATTAATAAGACTATGCGGATTGCCCAGCAGCTTTATGAAGGCGTGGAGTTAAAAGGCAAGGGTTCCGTGGGTCTTATTACTTACCTGCGTACGGATTCCGTTCGTGTGTCTGACGAGGCAAAGGCTGCCGCCGCAGATTTTATTAAAGAGAATTACGGCTCCGAATATCTTGGGAAAACCGCAGCAAAAAGCGGTTCCTCATCTAAGATTCAGGATGCTCACGAGGCGATTCGTCCCGCGGATCTTCACATATTGCCGTCGCAGATTAAGGACCAGGTGTCCCGGGATCAGTTCCGTCTGTATCAGTTGATTTGGAATCGGTTTATGGCAAGCCAGATGGCGCCTTCCGTATCTGAGTCCACATCCGTAAAGGTAAATTGCGGTGAGTATACGTTTACCACCTCTGCCAGCAAGCGTCTTTTCGACGGTTTCCGTCTGGTATATCAAGAGGCGGACGACAAGAAGGATGAGAAGGTAAAATGGTTAGATAAGATTTCTAAGACTTCCAAGCTGACCAAGCCGGAGTTCGAAGAGAAGCAGCATTTTACCCAGCCTCCGGCCCATTACACCGAGGCATCTTTGGTACATACCATGGAGGAACTTGGCATTGGACGTCCCAGTACCTATTCCCCCACCATTTCTACTTTGTTAAAGCGGCACTATGTCACCAAAGAGAAGCGGAATATTTTCGTTACGGAGTTAGGTGACGTGGTAAATTCCATTATGAAGGAAAGTTTTCCCAGCATTGTGGATGAACATTTCACTGCGAATATGGAGGCTCTTCTTGACGGCGTGGAAGAGGGCAATGTAAAATGGAAGTCTGTTCTTCGGAATTTTTACCCCGATTTCAAGATTGCCGTTGATCAGGCAGAGAAAGACCTGGAGAAGGTTAAGATTGAAGACGAAGTGACGGACATTAAGTGTGAGAACTGCGGTCGCTTCATGGTGGTTAAGTACGGGCCTCACGGACGGTTTTTGGCATGTCCCGGATTCCCGGAGTGCCGCAACACCAAGCCTTATCTTGAAAAAATCGGCGTTTCCTGTCCCAAGTGCGGAAAGGAAGTGGTGGAGCGTAAGACCAAGAAAGGCCGGAGATTCTACGGCTGTGAGGATTATCCCACATGTGATTTTATGAGCTGGTCCAAGCCGGTGAATAAGCCCTGCCCCAAGTGCGGCAGTTATATGACAGAAAAAGGCAATAAACTCCTGTGCTCTAATATGGAGTGCGGACATACAGAGGCCAAGCCAAAGGAGGAGTAAGTTGCCGGTATTACAGTTAGCAGGAGGAATACTATGAGTGTCCAGTTATTGGATAAGACACGTAAGATTGGTAAGTTGCTTCATAATAACAACAGTTCCAAAGTTGTTTTCAATGATATTTGTAAGGTGTTAACAGATATTCTGGATTCCAGCGTTCTTGTAATCAGCAAGAAGGGTAAGGTGCTTGGCTTGTCTCATAAGGACGGGGTTAAGGACCTGACAGAGTTGATTGTGGATAAGGTTGGTGGATTTATTGATGGAGATTTTAACGAGCGTCTCCTTTCCATTTTATCCACTAAAGAAAATGTTAACCTTGCCACCCTTGGATTTGAGCAGGAGGATATTTTACAGTATTCCGCCATTATTACTCCCATTGATATTGCGGGAGAGCGGCTGGGTACCTTGTTTGTATACCGCTACAAGAATCCTTACGATATTGACGATATTATTCTTTGTGAGTACGGAACCACTGTAGTAAGCCTGGAAATGCTTCGTTCCGTCAGCGAGGAAGAGGCGGAAGAGGCCCGGAAGAAGCAGATTGTTAAGTCTGCCATTCATACCTTGTCCGTATCTGAGCAGGACGCTATGATTCATATTTTTCATGAGCTGGATAGTACCGAGGGAATCCTGGTGGCCAGCCGGATTGCTGACCGGGTAGGAATTACCCGCTCCGTCATTGTAAATGCTCTTCGAAAGTTCGAAAGTGCGGGAGTGATTGAGTCCCGTTCCTCCGGAATGAAGGGTACCTAAATTAAAGTTTTAAATGATGCAGTTTTTGCAGAGATTGAAAATTTAGAGGCTGACCGTAATTTTTAAATAGAAGTTTCTTGCGGCGGGGATTTTTTTCTTGTGTGAAAAGCCCCGCCGTGTTATATTTGAAGTAAGTTAAATTGTTCATGGATGAGAGCAACGGAAAGGGAATTTACACAGCGTAGATTCTCTTTTTTTATTCCTGTTTTTTCATAAAAACAACTGCTTGCGTGTCGTGAACTAAAAAAGCACAACATATTGTAAAAAGTGCTTGTGTTTTTACACGGATACATTATAATGGTAGAGAATAGGATGATAATGTCCGGGAGGTGCGTTATGTTTTCATCAGATGCCTTTTCTTACATTAATGTTCTGGATAAGACCATGGATGCCAGCTGGCAGAGAGAGACTGTTCTTGCCAACAACCTGGCCAATGTGGACACTCCGGGATATAAGCGGCAGGATGTGGAGTTTTCCAGTATCCTTGAATTTGAATTAACAAAGACTCAGTACGGTTCCGTGGACGGAGCAGTGAAGCACGTGGATTTAGACAGAGTGGATGCTGTGACTTACACGGATAATGCCAATTATTCCTACCGTATTGATGAAAATAACGTTGATGTGGACTCCGAGAACGTGGAGCTTGCCAGTGAGCAGATTCGGTATCAGACCTTAAGTTCTGCCACTAAGCAGGAATTCACACGGTTCAGTACCGTTTGCACGTCATCATAAGGAGGTTCGTTATGGGTTTATTTCAAGGATTTGATATCTGCGCCAGCGGAATGGAAGCTCAGCGATTCCGTATGGACGTTATTGCAGAAAACATTGCCAACATTAACACCACCCGTACCGAAGAGGACGGAGAGCCTTACCGCCGGAAAGTGGTTACGTTTTCCGAACGTTACACCAACGGTTCTTCTTTTGCCTCTACCTTGGAGCAGTATACCGGCTCATTTAAGGGCAACGGTGTAAAGGTATCCAGCGTTACAGAGGATACGGAGACAGATTTTACCATGGTTTACGATCCTTCCCATCCCGATGCGGATGAGAACGGATATGTGCTTTATCCCAATGTAAATACCGTTACGGAAATGACCAACCTTATTGACAGTACCAGAGCATATCAGGCCAATGTTACGGCTTTTGATGCCTTAAAGGATCTGGCTACCTACGGTATTAACATCGGTAACTAATGTAACTGAATTTAACGTTTGATTTGAAACAGCGAGGGAGATTTCAATGGATGTTTCAGCATTAAACAATCTATACAAGACAACCCCGGCCACGGATTCTTATGTGGCAGAGGTGGGGGATTCCGATGCGGATTTTACCTCCGTATTCGAAGCTGCCATGAATATGGTAGATGAGACCAATGCCCTTCAGAATGAGGCACAGAACGAAGAGATTAAATTTGCTTTGGGCGAGTCTGAGAACACCCATGATTTAATGATTGCGGAGCAGAAGGCCAATGTGGCTTTGCAGTATACCGTAGCCGTAAGAGATAAGTTTCTTACCTCTTACAACACCATTATGAATATGCAGATTTAATGTTTTTAAGGAGTGAAGGAAATGCCGGAATTTTTACAGAACATCATTAACCGGGTGAAGGAGTGGTGGCAGAAGTTTTCTGTTCGCCAAAAGGCTATGATGATCAGTGCTGTAGCTGTGGTAGTAGTTGCCATGGCTATTTTGGCGTACGTTGTAACACGACCCACCTATATTACCTTGGTGACGGCGGATTCCGCTACAGCGGCCACCACCATTGGTGAATTGCTGGATGGTGAGAGTATTGAGTATAAGAACTCCGACGATGGCATGACCTTCTACGTTAAGTCTGAGGATAAGGCTACGGCCACCATTCTTCTTGGCACCAACGACATTCCTTCCGATGGCTATTCCATTGATGATGTATTAGATGGCAGTTTTTCCACTACCGAAGCAGACAAGCTGAAGAAATACCAGCTTTACCTGGAGGAGAAATACGCTGATACCTTAGAGGAGTTAAGCAATGTAAGTTCCGCATCTGTTAACTTAAGCATTCCCGATGATGACGGTACCTTAATTGCCAACGAGCAGGATTCCTATGCAGCAATTACTTTGGAATTAAGTGGTACCATGTCTTCGGATGAGGCCGGTTCCATTGCAAAATGGATTGCTACCTCCCTGGGTAATGATGACACCGCGAATATTACGATCGTGGATACAGACGGCAACACTCTGTTCTCCGGCGGCGATGAAGCCACCGCTGCAGGAATTGCTTCTTCCAATAATTCCGTTAAGGAGCAGGCAGAGTCGGCTGTGGTTGAGAAGGTTAAAAATATTCTTTCTTCCTCCGGCAACGGCAATGCTATCTTTGACAATGTTGACATAGGAGTCAACTTAGATATGGACTTTGCGGATGAGCAGGTCACGGATTATCATTACTATGTGGATGATGATCAGACCCAGGGCTATTTAGACAGCCGGAGTGAGAAGACCTCCGATTCCACCAACGGTGTGGCAGGTACACCGGGTACGGATTCCAACGATGATACCACGTATCTTATTGAGGATTCCGATTACTCCACCTCCTCCACATCAGATATTACAGAGGATTACCTCCCCAGCGAGACCATTACCATTACCAATAAGGCAGCCGGAGAGATTGAATATGAGACTTCCAATATTTCCGTTGTGGCATATAATTATGTGATTTATAACGAAGACGAGTTGGAAGCAGATGGTACTCTGGACGATATGACTTTTGATGAGTTTAAAGCCCAGAACAGTGATCAGGTAAAGACCGAGGTTGACGAGGATTTATATACGGCGGTATCTCAGGCCACCGGCATTCCCGTAGCGAATATTTCCATTCTGACCTACGATGTGCCTATGTTTGAGTACTCCACCAGCAGCAGAGATTTGATGGATTATCTCCAGATTATCCTGGCAGTACTGATCTTCGCAATGTTGGGATTTGTTGTATATCGTACCTTAAAGAAGGACGAGGAGGAAGAGACCGAGGAAGAAGTTTCTGTTGAGACTCTTCTGGAGGCTCAGGAAGAGAATCTTGAGGATATCGGCTTCTCTGAGAAGTCTGAAGCACGTATCCTTATTGAGAAATTTGTGGATGAAAACCCGGATGCGGTGGCAGCGCTGCTGCGTAACTGGTTAAATGAGGATTGGGGTCAGTAAGTATGTCAGATTCAACGTCGGAATTAAATGGAGTCCAAAAGGCTGCCATTCTTCTGATTACCCTGGGACCCGAGAAAAGTGCGGATATCTTTAAGCATCTCAAGGAAGAGGAAATCGAAGAGCTCACCCTGGAGATTGCCAATACCCGAAGCATTTCTCCCCAGATCAAGGAAGATGTAATTAACGAATTTTATCAAGTCTGCTTAGCACAGCAGTATATTGCCGAGGGTGGTATCGGATACGCCAAGGAGCTTTTGGAGAAGGCTTTGGGTGATGACCGTGCCAAGGAAGTTATTACCAAGTTAACGGCTTCTCTTCAGGTACGTCCCTTCGAGTTTATCCGTAAGACCGAGCCTGCTCAGGTGCTGAACTTCATTCAGGACGAGCATCCTCAGACCATTGCCATGATTTTGTCCTACTTATCGGCTAACCAGGCATCCATGATTTTAGGAGCCTTAAGTCCCGAGAAGCAGGCAGATGTTGCCAAGCGTATTGCTATGATGGATCGTACTTCTCCGGAGGTTATTAAGGAAGTGGAGCGGGTGCTGGAGCGTAAGCTTTCCTCCCTTATCAATCAGGATTACACCATTGCCGGTGGTGTGGATTCCATCGTTGCTATCTTAAATACTGTAGACCGTGGTACAGAGAAGCGTATCATGGAGTCTTTGGAAATCGAAGAGCCGGAGCTGGCAGAAGAGATCCGCAAGAAGATGTTCGTCTTCGAGGATATTATGCTGCTTGACGACCGTGCTATTCAGCGTGTGCTTCGTGACGTGGAGAATAAGGATCTGGGCGTTGCCTTAAAGGGTGCCAACGAAGACGTACAGAACGTTATCTTTAAGAACCTGTCCTCCCGTCTGGCTTCCATGATCAAGGAAGATATGGAATACATGGGCCCCGTTCGTATGAAGGACGTGGAAGAAGCTCAGCAAAAGATCGTGGGCGTTATCCGTAAGTTAGAGGATTCCGCTGAGATTGTAATCTCCAGAGGTGGAGGTGATGATCTGATTGTCTAGTGTAATTAACAGATTCGTTGCAGTCATGGACGAGGAAGAAGAAAAAGTCATCGATTCCAATGACCGCGTTAAGGAATGTGTGGATCAATATCAAAAAGAACTGATTCGCAGGCAGGAGATGGCGAAAGCCAAAGAGAGAGAAGCCTATTTGGAGCAGGTTACCCAGGACGAGGAAGGCAATCTTGTTTTTCCTACCGATGAAGAGGGACAGTTGATTTTGCCCTTGGATTCCAACGGGGAGCTTATGTTTCCTTTGGATGAAGAGGGTATTCCTATTCTTGACGGAGAAATGTCCTCCGAAGAAGAGGAAGGCGTGGTAGAAGGTGAAGAAGGCCCTGTGATTCCTGAGGAAGTCATGGAAGAAATTTCTGCTCAGGCGGACGCGATTTTAGCAGATGCCAATGCACAGGCCGAGGCCATTCTTGCAGATGCCCAGGCCAAAGGTGAGGCTATCCGTGGCAATATTGAGGAAGAAGCCCGAAAGGACGGATACCAGAAGGGCATCAGTCAGGCTATGCAGGAGTATGAGGCGAAGAACCAGGCTCTGGAGCAGGAAAAGGCAGCCTACCGGGATGCTTACCGTAAGAAGGAAGAGACCATGGAAAAAGATTTGGTCTCTGTCATAACCAATGTATTTGAGAAGGCCTTTCTTATTCAGTTTTCCGACAAGGAGGAAATGATTCTTCATCTGGTGGACAACGCCATTATGAATATTGAAAACAGCCGGGAGTTCCAGATTAAGGTAAACGAAGCAAATTTTGCCTTCCTTTCCCAGTATAAGGAGGATCTCCAGAAAAAGGTGGGAGAGGATGTGCAGCTGGATATTATTATGGATCCGCTTTTGGATCAGAGCCAGTGTATCATTGAGACCGACGGCGGTGTGTTTGACTGCAGCATGGGTGTGGAGTTAGACAGTCTGATCCGGGATCTTAAAATGCTTAGCGGTATGTAAATGTGCTGTTCGGTACATTTTGTGTGACATTCGGCATGTAGGGGGAGATATGACAGTTAATCCTGCGAAATATTATCAAGCCCTGGAAAATCCCCACTTTCGGAAGCTGGGGAAGGTGACCAAGGTGGTGGGACTTACCATTGAGTCGGTGGGCCCTGATGCAAAACTAAATGACCTTTGCGAGATTATTATTGGCGACGGCAGCCGGGTCATGGCAGAGGTGGTAGGCTTCCTGGATAAGAAACTGCTGCTCATGCCTGTGGATACTGTAGACGGAATCGCTATAGGATGCACCGTGGAAAACACCGGTCATCCTTTAAATATCCCTGTGGGATATAATCTTCTGGGACATACAGTGGACGGTATCGGCCGTCCCACCGATACAGATGAGCCGTTGGATTTGGAAGATGCTTATCCGGCAGATGCCCAGCCCCCGGATCCCATGGCAAGAGTTATTATTAACGAAGTTCTCCCTCTGGGAGTTAAGGCGGTAGACGGTCTTATTACCGTAGGGAAGGGGCAGCGTATCGGAATCTTCGCCGGATCCGGTGTAGGAAAAAGTACTCTTATGGGTATGTTTGCCCGAAATACCAAGGCGGAGATCAATGTAATCGCTCTCATTGGAGAGCGAGGCCGTGAGGTACGTGAGTTCGTGGAGCACGACTTAGGGCCGGAAGGAATGGCCCGTTCCGTGGTAGTGGTGGCGACTTCCGATAAGCCGGCACTGGTTCGTAAAAAGGCAGCCATGACGGCTACAGCCATTGCGGAATTTTTCCGGGATCAAGGAAAAGACGTCCTTTTAATGATGGACTCCTTAACCCGTTTTTCTATGGCGCAGCGAGAGATTGGTCTGGCTTCCGGAGAACCTCCCGTAACCAGAGGATATCCTCCCAGCGTATATTCCGAGATGCCAAAGCTCCTGGAGCGCGCCGGTAATTCTGACGTAGGTTCCATTACAGGACTTTATACCGTACTGGTAGACGGTGATGACTTTAACGAGCCCATTACCGATACGGCCCGAAGTATTTTGGATGGACATATTATGCTGGATCGACGTCTGGCACATCAGAATCATTATCCGGCCATTGATGTACTGCAGTCCATTTCCCGTGTTATGAGCGCCATCGCCACAAAGGATCACAAGCGGGCGGCGGGTCAGCTCAAAAACGTTATGGCTACTTACAAAGAGGCCGAGGATTTGATTAATATCGGAGCTTATAAAGCGGGCTCCAATAAGAATATCGATTTTGCAGTTTCCAAAATCGACGATGTAAACAATTTCCTTTGTCAGCAGACAGACGAGAAGTTTTTGTTTGATGACGAGATTGATATGCTGTTTTCCATGTTTCCTCAGGAGGCACCGCCGGATCCGGTGGCCAATCAGATTCCGCCGGCTGATGCGGCCGGAGCCGGTCAGGGAGACGGTGCTGAGGCATCGGAGGATGCCGGAGAGGCACAGGAGGCTTCCGGAGAGGAGGACCACGAGGCAGCGGCATCCCTTTTAACGGCTGACCGTGAGGAAGGGTAATACTGTTTTTGATGGAAAGAGGCCGGGGATTAGATAAGAAGGTGATTTTGTGGCGAAGTTCAAATACCGCATGCAAAACATTCTGGATTTAAAAGAAAAAATGGAATCCCAGGAGAAAATCGCCTATGGAAACGCCAATATGCGGGTGCTGGAGGAGCAGGAAAAGCTGCAGCAGCTTCTGATTCGAAGGGCCGGATATGAGCGTCAGTTAAAAGAACTTTCCCAGGGATCCATTGATATTCACAAGATCAAGCGCTGCAAAGAATCCATTGATGCCATGAAGTCCATGATTCGAGACCAGATGCTGGAACTTCGCAAGGCGGAGCAGGCACTGGAAGCCGCTCGGGCAAGACTGGATGCGGTGATTAAGGACCGTAAGACCCATGAGAATCTTAAGGAAAAGGCATTCGAAGTATTTAAACAGGAACTGAACGCTGAAGAAAGCAAGGCGGTAGACGAGCTTGTAAGTTTCACTTATGGAAATAAGGAATAAAGTGTTACCTACAGGAAATAAAACATATTAAGGGAGTTTGTTATGGCAGACGAAGAAGACAAGAAGGAAGCGAAAAAGCGGGCCAAAGAAGAAAAGAAAAAGGCCAAGGAAGAAAAAAAGAAAAAGAAAAACGGTGAAGAAGGCGAAGACGATGAGGAAAAGGAAGGCGGCGGCTTCTTAATTGTGCTGGTTGCGTTTCTCATTATTGTTGTCTGGTTGGCCATTCTTGCGCTTCTCATTAAGATGGACGTAGGTGGCTTCGGTTCCACGGTGCTGTATCCCCTTTTAAAGGATGTGCCGGTGATTAATAAAATTCTTCCGGAGGTAGAGGAGTATGCCGAGGAGGATGCGGCATATAGTTTCGATACCATGGAGGATGCCGTAGCCCGTATTAAAGAGCTGGAGGCCCAGCTGGCAGAAGCTCAGTCTTCGGATGAGACAGATTCTTCCCGGATTGCGGAGCTGGAGGCCCAGGTGGCAGAACTGGCTACTTACAAGGCAAATGAGGCCGAATTTGAAGAATTAAAAGAAAAATTTTACGAAGAGGTTGTTTTTTCCGACGAAGCACCCGATATAGAAGAATATAAAGAGTACTATGAGAGCATCGAGCCTGAAAATGCCGAAGTAATTTACAAACAAGTTGTTGAGCAAATTCAGGCAGACGAGGAGATTGAGGATTACGCATCCACTTACGCCAACATGAAGGCGGCAGATGCGGCAGAAATTTTTAACACCATGACGGATAACCTGTCACTGGTGGCCAAGATCCTCGAAGCTATGGATGCAGATGCTCGAGGGAAAATTCTCGGAGCTATGGATTCCGATACTGCAGCTGCAGTTACGGAAATCATGGAACCGTAGAATATATAGCTAAGGAAGGCGTCAATCGATCCACTGCTAAGGATGGCATATTCAAGGATCATATAGAAAGGAGGATATGCCATGACCAGTGCCAATGTGTCTAATCTGATGGCCACTCAGGCCAATCTCGCGACACAGTCACCGAAGAAGCAGGAGGATGGATCTGACGCTGATTTTATGCAGATTGTCAATTCCGCAATGCAGCAGGGGTCTTTAACAGACCTGTCTAAGGGATCCTTATCCCGGGATGTGGACAACAGTTCCTTTAACGATCTTCCCACTTCCACAGTAAAGGAAGAGACCTACGTTAAGGAGAACGTTTCTTACACCGCATCTTCCAAGAGCGCTACCACCGTTAAAAAGGCAGACACACAGCCGGTTACCAAGGAGCAGGTTGAAAAAGCAGTTGAAGACTTCGATGAGTTTTCTGAGAAAGTCAACGATGTTTTAAAAGACGAGCTTGATGTATCCGACGAAGAAATCGCTGAGGCAATGGAGACTTTAGGAATTTCCTATGTGGATCTTTTAAATCCCCAGAACTTAGCAGCCCTGGTGGGAGAACTTTCCGGCGAGCAGGAGATTTCCCTTTTACTTTCCGACGAAGTAAAATCCGTTATGGATCAGCTCATCCCCATGATTTCCGAGATTCTTTCCGACACCGGACTTACCACCGGTACCCTGGAAGGTCTTTGGGAAATGGTTTCCAGCGAAGAGACTTTCGTAGTTACCAACATTACCATGGAGAGCACCACCGAAACCGTATCATTAATGTACAGTGAAGGTGAATTCACCGTAATGGACGGATCGGAAGAGACTGCAGATGTTCCCGTACTGGACGTTATGAATCAGGGCGATATGAGTGCAAAACTTACCGAAGGCATGACCGAGGAAGCAGCACCTGTTCTTTCCGAAGAAGCAGTCGTTACTCTTTCTGACGAAGTACCGGAAGAGTCCACCAAGCGTTCCGATGTTACGGAGGTAGTAAATGATGAGACGGATGATCTTAGTGATCTTCCGGAAGAGTCCTTTGAAAGCACCGTAAACGTTCAGAACGACACGGATGATACTTCCTCTGACGGCAGCAATGATTTCCTTAAGAATCAAACCGCCGCTGCTCAGACGACTTCTGCTAATACAGAAGCCGCCACAACTCAGGTGACTACCCAGACCTTCACTCAGACCGTAGAGAATGTTACTGTGACGCAGACCACTACAACTTACACCAGAACCGATGTTTCCAACATTATTTCTCAGATTGTACAGACTGCATCCACCACCATTACCGAAACGGTTCGTTCCATGGAGATGGAATTAAATCCCCAGAACCTTGGACGGATGATCATGAAGGTAACCGAGGCCGAAGGAGCCGTAACAGCTAAGATTCTTCTTCAGAACGAATCCGTCAAAGAAGCTTTGGCAACCCAGCTTGCAGTTTTAAAAGATAATTTAAACCAGCAGGGAATCAAAGTAGAAGCTGTAGAGGTTTCCGTAGGAACTCACGAGTTCGAGCGTAATCTCGAAGAAGGCCAGCAGGACTTATATGAACAAGCCCGCGAAGCCGAAGAAAACAGCAATCTTACTCCCAGAACCCGCAACATCAATTTAAACGATGGAGAAGGACTTGGAGAGGATGAGCCCCTGACCGAAGAAGAAGAGTTAATGACTCGTATGATGCGGGAGCAGGGCAACACACTTAACTTTATGGCGTAAGCCAGGAAAGGAGAAAACATGTCAATTGTTCAACAGGTTCAGGATGGCGTAGTTTTATCTGACAAGACACAGTCCAGTTCTTCGTCTTCCACGTCAACCTCAACAGATTCCACCAAGGAGATGTTCCTTCAGCTTCTTGTTACGGAAATGCAGTATCAGGATCCTTTGGAGCCCACTGACAATTCCGAGTATGTTAAGGAACTTGCTACCTTTACTCAGGTGGAGACCTTACAGGCAGTACAGGATAGCGTAAGCAGTCTTCAGGGCAGCGAGTACGTTGGAAAGTACGTTGAGATTACCACCGATGACGGAGAAGAAGTTTCCGGATGTGTGGATTACGTAACGGAGGATTCCGGTACAATTTACGTAAGTGTAGACGGTACCAAGTATGATATCGAGAATGTTACTTCCGTTGTAGACGATACTTACTACGAGGCAAACTACCTTGCAAATTCTTTCGCAACCATTGTAGCGGCTCTTCCTTCCGCAAGTGCACTTACTACTTCCGATGCAGAAAAAGTGGCCACCGCCAGAAGCGTATACGATTCTCTGGATTCTTACCAGAAGTCTTTCGTATCCAGTTCCGCATTATCTACTTTGGAAGCATTAGAGGCGAAGTTAGCTACTTTATCCTAGGATTTCATCGAATCAAAGGAGTGATTTTATGAATCATTTAAGTACCGGGTTTTCCTCAATCGAGCAGGTACAAAATCAATACTTCTCTCCGGATTCGAAAATGACCAAAAGTACTTCGACAGGAGAATCCTTTCAGGATATATTAGCCGGAAAGGTTTCGGGAGAGGAAAAAGGAGAGTTAAAGTTTTCCAAACATGCTTCCATGCGACTGGACGACCGGAATATTGACTTATCCAGTGAACAAAGTCAACGGTTAGAAGCAGGCGTTATGAAAGCCAATGAAAAAGGAATTCAGGATTCTCTGGTATTGGTAGATTCTTTAGCATTTATTGTAAATGTACCTTCCCAGACGGTGGTAACCGCCATGGATAAAGAGGAATCCTTAGAAAACGTTTTTACAAATATTGATGGAGCTGTCATTGCTTAATTGCCGGACCTAATACGGGGGCAAGAGCCGCGGAACGACAGAAGCGGCAGGCAGACAGCCTAAAGGAGGTTGTTTCTTATGATGAGATCACTTTACTCTGGTGTTGCAGGTCTTAAGACCCACCAGACCAAGATGGACGTTATCGGTAATAATATTGCAAACGTAAATACTGTTGCATTCAAATCGTCCTCTGTAACTTTCAGCGATATTATGTATCAGACCACCAGCGGTGCCAGCGGCGCTACCACTACCACCGGTGGTGTAAATGCTAAGCAGATCGGTCTCGGTGTTACCACCGCAGCTACCAAGGTCAGCGTAACCAGCGCAGGTTCTTCCCAGAGTACCGGCGATGCATTTGATATCAAGCTGAACGATTCCAATAACACCAATTTCTTTATTGTTAACAATGGTACCGAGAACTTATTCACCCGTGACGGTTCTTTCTACATTGATGGTAACGGTAACCTGGCTATGACTTCTACCGGTTATCTGGTACAGGGCTGGCAGGTAGATACCTCCAGCGGTACAGCCACCATTAAGAAGGATACGGTTTCTGCTCTGCGTATCATGCAGGCCAGCAATTTAACTTCTCCCCCTGAGGCAACCACCAACGCTATGGTTTCCGGTATTGTAGATAAGAATGATACCAACGTTAACAGCGAAGATGGTTTGGCAATGTCCTTAAGCTTCTATGATGAGCTGGGATATTCCTACACTGCAAAGTTCAATGTCAAGGTACTGGACGGAGATTCCGGTGAGTATACCGTAAAACTTTCCGCTATCTATGATGAGAACAATAACGATATTCTGGCACAGTACACCGGCGGAGACGAGGAGAAACTGGCTGAGATTTTCGGCAACTCTGATTCCACCAGCATGACTTCCTATGCAGTAACCAGTTCCTATACCGTTGACAGCGGATACATTACCACCACCATTAACGGTACTGCTTATCAGTTGTCCATTACGTCCGAGCCTTCTGCTCCGGAGACGGCCACCGTTGACGGCGAGACGGTTTATGGATATACCTTTACCGAGGTGGATGGAACCGGTACACAGTTTGTAACTCTTGCAGATCTTTTCAGTGTTAATTATGAGGATCTTCCGGAAGGCGCCACCATTTCTATTGGCGACACCAGCGGAGATTTGGAAGTTGAGTACACCGACACCAACTACGTACTTGACTTCAGTGAGGCAGATGGTACCTTCAATTACATCAATGCAGCAGGTAACAAATCTGTATCTTTGAATATGTCCGTACTGGGAGATCAGTTCTCCAATATCGATGTTGACTTCTCCGAGTGCTTGAACTACGACAACGGCGGAAAGTCCACTGTAGGTGCAGACAGAGGTTCCGTAAGTAACTCCTCTCTTGGAGCAGGTAAAGCCTTAGGTAACTTAACCGGTATCTCCATTGATAAGAGCGGTATGATTTACGGATCTTACGACAATGGTAATACCCAGCTGTTAGGACAGATTGCAGTAGCACAGTTTGCAAATGCATCCGGTCTTGAGAGCCTTGGTAATAACTGCTACGGTACCACTTTAAACTCCGGCGATTTCGATGGAATCGGTGTGGAGGTTACGGCAGACGGTGGTTCTATGAGCACCGGTGTTCTGGAAATGTCCAATGTAGACTTGTCTCAGGAGTTCACGAATATGATTACGACACAGCGTGGATTCCAGGCTAACTCCAGAATCATTACAGTTTCCGATACCATGCTTGAGGAGTTGACCAACCTCAAGAGATAATATCTTGGTTTCTTACA